>QWBY01003003.1_pt1 | contig 13422 bp, 10 predicted proteins | sample 1972471 | NCBI WGS metagenome assembly QWBY01 (sample SAMN09866722, study PRJNA288562) | Human gut metagenome isolate term6_stool, whole genome shotgun sequencing... | reverse complement strand
CTGGGGAGCTACCAATACCGGTGGCGCTTGGTTGTGTGCCCATTTGTGGGAACACTATCTGTATACGCAGGACAAGGATTATCTGCGCCGTATCTATCCCGTCTTGAAAGGTGCCGCCCGGTTCTTTAGTTCCACTACCGTGCAGGAGCCTTCGCATGGCTGGCTGGTAACTGCCCCCACTTCTTCTCCGGAAAACAGCTTCTATGTGTTGGGTGACAGCGTGACTCCCGTCAGCATTTGTATGGGTCCCACTATGGATGTGCAACTGCTCACTGAGCTTTATACTAATGTCATCGCCGCCGCTCGCCTGCTGGATTGTGATGCGGATTATGTGGCGAAGCTTGAGGTGGACCTGAAGAGATTCCCACCCATGCAAATCAGTAAGGAAGGATACTTGCAGGAATGGCTGGAAGATTATAAGGAAGTGGATGTGCACCACCGCCACGTTTCCCATCTCTACGGCCTGCATCCGGGAAACCTGATTTCGCCGGAGTCCACCCCCGAGCTTGCCGAAGCCTGCCGGATGACCTTGAACCGTCGTGGAGATGAGGGTACCGGCTGGAGCCGTGCTTGGAAGATAAACTTCTGGGCTCGTTTGGGCGACGGAAACCGTGCTTGGAAACTCTTCAAGAGTTTGCTGCATCCTGCTGCTGATGCTGCGACGGGAGGTCATGGTAGCGGCACTTTTCCTAATTTGTTCTGTTCGCATCCGCCTTTCCAGATTGATGGCAACTACGGTGGCGCGGCGGGAGTCGGCGAAATGCTGTTGCAAAGTCATGAGGGCTTTATCCATCTGCTTCCTGCCCTGCCGGATAGCTGGACTGCCGGCAACTTCCGTGGAATGCGCGTACGCGGCGGTGCTTCCATAGACCTGGACTGGAAGGATGGACGGGCAACGAGGGCTGTTGTTACCGCTCTTGTTCCGGGTAAATTTACAGTAAAGATGCCCGCAAGTGCTGTCCGTGCCGAAGTGAAGGTAGGAGGACGCACGCGTACTTACAAGAAACCGGTATTCTCGTTGGAGTTGAACAAGGGAGAAGAAGCGGCGGTGTATTTCTTCTGATGATTCGGACAGAAGAACAGAAGATGTTTTAGACAGAAGAACAAAAGAATAGAAGAATAGAAGGACAGAAGAAATAAAGCAAAATATGTTCTTTTGTTCTTCTGTCTAAAAAATAGTTCCCCGACAAAAATCTCAAGTTATTTGTCTTTCGCGCCCGAATGCTGTACATTTGCAGCGCATATAGAACAAATATCTTGGATAATTATGAAAAATAGAGTACGGTTTTTCTTCTTGTTTCTCGGCTTGCTGGGAGCGTTGGCAGTTCATGCACAAATCAATGAGTTGCCACGTTCCACACCCGAGGCAGAAGGAGTCCCTTCCAAGGCTGTCACTGCCTTGTTTGATTCACTGATGGCATTGCCGAAAACAGACATCCACAGCGTGGTGGTGCTGCGTCACGGCAAGGTCATCGGAGAAATCTATCCGGCTCCGTTCGCGCCGGAATATCGCCATACCATGTATTCCTGCTCCAAAACCTTTGTCGGGGCTGCCGTAGGACTTGCCATTGCAGACAACCGCTTGCGTTTGACAGACCGCGTCGCCGCTTTCTTCCCGGAACTTCTTCCTGATTCGGTTTCCGCTAATCTGGCAGACATGACTGTCCGTGACCTGCTTACCATGACGTCGGGTATCACTCCCGACTGGAATATGCGCAACCTCACTCCCGACTGGATACGTGCCTTCCTTGCCAAACCGGTGAAGACTCCGGGCAAGAAGTTTGAATATGATTCGATTAGTACCTATATGCTTTCCGCTATCGTGCAGAAGGTGACGGGCATGACTGTGCTGGATTATCTGAAGCAGAAGCTTTTCACCCCGATGCATATCACGGACGTTGCGTGGGAGATAAGCCCCGAAGGCATCAATACCGGTGGCTGGGGACTGCATATCCAGAGCGAGTCGTTGGCAAAATTCGGATTGTTGCTGCTGAACCGGGGTGTTTGGGAAGGCAAGCAGTTGCTTCCGGCTTCCTGGGTGGAGCAGATGATGACCAGACAGATAGGAGATTATGGCTATCAGATGTGGCTTTGCGAATATCCGGGTGCTGTACGTGCTGACGGGGCTTTGGGACAATACATTCTGATTGTTCCGGATAAGGATATGGTAGTGGTCATTACCGAATGTACATTGATAGACGGTCGTCGGCAGCGTCGTCTGGTCTGGAACCGCTTGTTGCCGGAGGTCGGTGACCAGGTATTAGCGCCCGGTAAGGACTACAAGCGCCTGCAGAAGAAACAGCGTTCTTATCAACTGCCGTTAGTGCAAGGAAAGGCTGCTTCCTCCCTTTCACAGAAATACGCAGGCAAGCGCATCCTGCTCGGAGAGAACAAATACGGATGGCAATCCATCGAACTGCAATTCAAGCAGCAAGAAGTAGTGATGACTGTGGTGGAGAAAGACGGAAAGACATACAGTCTTCCGTTTGGCTATAAGCAATGGTCGAAAGCGGCAATTGATGGCTATCCTCCGTATTCGGTTGCTGCAAAGGGGCGTTTTAAGGGTATAGAAGGCCCTTTCCAGGTGGCAGGCAGTTATGCGTGGGCGTCACCTGATGCTTTGCAACTGAAAGTACATTATGTCAACTGGATAAGCGCTCTTGGGCTTACGCTCTGCTTTGAGGATAACAAGGTACTCCTGACTGTTACGGAGAATTATTCTTCGGGTGAAGGGGTGACTTTCGAAGGTACATTAGCGCATTAAAATAATGAATCGTATTTTGCTTACTCTAAAACGGCCTTTTATCTGGCTGTACCGTTTCCGGCACCGTTGCGGCTACGGTGTACATTCTCCTTTTGCCTTTAACCTGATTACGCATGTAATTTACGAAAGTACGGCTTATTATAAATATGAAGAGCTGGCCAAGGCACAGAAGCAACTGGAGCTGGAGAAAGATAAACGTTGGAAGTACGAATCGAAGAAAGTAAAACGCCTTCTGTTCCGTCTGGTAAACTATACCCAGCCGGAGACCATTGTAGATGCCGGTACGCTTGCCGCTTCTGCCCTCTATCTGAAAGCGGGGAAGGAGGGGGCAGATTATACCTCGGCTTCCGACCTTTCCGAGCTCTTTCTGGAGAGTGGCGTTCCCGTTGATTTCCTTTATTTGCACGATTATCGTCATCCCGATTTTGTAGAGGAGGTCTTCCGCATCTGTTCCACCCGTACCAGGGGAAAGTCTGTTTTTGTGATTGAGGGTATCCGTTACACTCCGCAGATGTTTGCCCTCTGGAAGCGCATGAAGCAGGACGGACGGGTGGGCATTACGTTCGACCTTTATGACCTTGGTATCATATTCTTCGATAAAACAAAGATAAAACAAGACTATATTGTCAACTTTTGATTATCTTTAGGCGTTTCAATAGTGATTAGCGGTTAGTGATTAGTGCTTAGCTCCACTTACTGGCTGCTAAACATTAATCTCTAACCCCTAAACATTAATTCCTTATGAAGATATACACCAAAACCGGAGATAAAGGAACCACCTCTCTTGTAGGCGGAACCCGTGTACCTAAAACGCATATCCGCCTTGAGGCATACGGTACGGTGGATGAGCTGAATTCCAATCTGGGTCTTCTCATCACGTACCTGCTTGACGGAAAGGATAAAGATTTTCTGCAGCAAGTGCAAGACAGACTTTTTGCCGTAGGCTCTCATCTGGCCACAGACCGGGAGAAAATGGAGCTGAAAGAAGCCAGTATCATCAGCTCGGAGCAGGTGGAAATGGTGGAGCGGGAGATAGACCGTTTGGATACTCTTTTGCCTCCTCTTTCAGCCTTTATTCTTCCCGGCGGAAGTCGCGGTGCGGCAGTCTGCCACGTTTGCCGTACGGTTTGCCGTCGTGCAGAGCGTCGGATTCTTGCTCTGGCCGAACAAGTGGAAATCGCTTCGGAATTACTGGCTTACGTGAACCGCTTGTCTGATTATTTGTTCGTTCTTTCCCGTAAAATGAATCAAGACGACAAAAAAGGTGAAATATTTTGGAATAATAGTTGCAAGTGAAATAAATTGTTATACTTTTGCCGAAAAATAGAAATAGGACTTAATATTCACAATTTTAATACTAGAGACTATGTATTGGACATTGGAATTAGCATCTAAGTTGGAAGATGCTCCTTGGCCGGCAACTAAGGATGAATTGATAGATTATGCCATGCGTTCGGGTGCTCCGCTTGAAGTGATTGAGAATCTGCAGGAAATGGAAGATGAAGGCGAGATTTATGAAAGCATAGAAGATATTTGGCCCGATTATCCCAGCAAAGAGGACTTTTTCTTCAATGAGGAGGAATATTGATACGCTTTAAAAGAAAAAACTTACCGGTATGTCTGGTAATATTTTGAAACATAGGGAGAAGTAATTCCAAAACCGATAACTATGGTTGAAGAATTACTTCTTTTCTTTTTAATATCCCCACACTACAATAATAATGAATGTACAAGAAGCAACAACACGCCGGTTACCGGATTTGAAGGAAAGGCATCTGCCTGAAAACTGCCGCGAAACCATAAACACGATTTTAAAGGAGACTTACGGCTACGAACAGTTTCGTAATCTTGAGATTTACGATGACTTGTCCAAGGGAAAGGAAAAGCTTTGCATTTCACAGGGACAGCTGATAGAGAACGTTATACTGGAGGTTGAAAAGGCTTGGAAAGGTGAAACGCAGGTAGACAATATCTTGCTGACTGCCCCTACCGGCTCCGGAAAATCCTTGTTGTTCCAGCTTCCTGCCATCTATTTGGGGAAGGAGTATAATCTGCTTACCATTGTGGTTTCCCCTTTGAAGGCGTTGATTGTAGACCAGGTGGAAAGTCTGCAAGAACTGGGGTATACGCGTGTGGCATACGCCTCGTCCGATTTATCGCCGGAACAGAAGATGGAGGTTTACCGGCAGGTGCGTGAGGGGGAGATTGATTTGTTCTATCTCTCGCCGGAATTGCTTCTCTCTTACGACATCAAGCATTTTGTAGGCGAGCGCCGCATCGGTCTGGTGGTGGTCGATGAGGCGCATACGGTAACGACATGGGGCAAGGAGTTCCGTGTGGACTACTGGTTCTTGGGGCGCTACCTGACTGCTTTGAAACAGACTCTCGGCTATAATTTCCCGTTGTTTGCATTGACTGCTACGGCTGTCTGGAATCCCAAAGGAGGCAATGACATGATATTCGAGACTATCCGTTCCTTGCAGATGGAGCCTTGTGTGCTTTATGTAGGTACGGTGAAGCGCCGGAATATTGGCTTTGACATCCGTCAGATGGAGATGGAGGACGGGGAGACATACGACAAGGCAAAGCAGCGCGTGGTGGCTGCGCGGGTCGAGGACTTCCTGGACGGACACAAGACATTGCTCTATTATCCTTTTGCGGGTGGCATCGACATGCGCCTGAAGACGTGGGTGAAGCCGGCAGACTGGCGTCTGGTCGCTTCCTATTATGGCAAGAAGGAAAAGGAACAGAAAGCTGCCATTGTGCAGGAATTCAAGGAGGGGACCAAGAAACTGATTGTGGCTACGAAAGCCTTTGGTATGGGAGTGGACATCAGTGATATAGACCGTGTATACCATGTGGCGCCATCCAGTACGTTTGTCGACTATATTCAGGAGATAGGGCGTGCCGCGCGTGATACGGAGATACGTGGCATTGCCGCTACCGACTACCATGAACGGGACTTCTATTATATGAAGCGTCTGCATCAGACGGGGAACATTGCCCAGGAACAGCTGGTGCTTATTCTGAGAAAGCTCATGGAAGTGTACCGCATGAAAGGGGAGAAACCGGAAATCATGGTGTCTTTGTCCGATTTCGAGTTTGTGGTGAAACTGCCGCGTACAAAGAACAAGCTGGAGTATGAAGCAGAGTTGGGACAGCTCATCAAGACTGCCTTGCTTTGGCTGGAAGACGATTTGATGCAGCGTTATGGAAGGCATCTGCTTGAAATCAGCCCCAAGAATCTGTTGACCGAAGGATATGTCCAGGACAAGACGGGTGATGTCTTTGCCCGTGAATTCCATAGCTATCTGACAAAGGTAGAAGGGGAGGACGGGGTTTACGTCGCACGTCTGGAAGCGCTTTGGGAAGAGCGTTTCCCGGAGCTTGGCTACAAGGAGTTCAAACAGAAGCTGAATAATGGAACGTTGCGGGAAGGTGCCCGTGCCGTATCCGTAGGCAAGCATGAGGTGCTGTTGAAGGAAGATGCCTCCGTCATCCGTGAACGGATGGATGCCTTGTTCAAGAGCCTGACAACGATGCTGAAAACGGCATTGATAAAGTCGAAAGGACGTTTTGATGAAGAAGAATTGCGGGCTGTCTTTGCCGAGCATGGCATGGACGTGCGCTCTGCCAAACGCTTTATCGGTTCCCTGCTGGAGAGTCGCACGGAGGAAGGCCGCAGTGTAAGCTATATCAGCAGCGTGAAAAAGAAGGATTCCAATGAACTCTCTTTTACGGTGACCAAAGGCTTTGATTTGCTTTTGTCGCGCTATCAAAAACTGTTCAGCCAACGCATAGTGGGCAGTAAGGGAGACCGCCTGGTGTTTTATTGCACTCCTTTCTCGGACTTGAATATGCTGCTTAATCTGCTTTCTATGCTTGACTGCCTTTCGTTCAGTGTGGAGGGTGGCGGTACGCCTTGCGTATTTGTCCGTTTCAATGACCCCGAAACTCTGCAGGAACTTGCGCTTGGCGATGATTACCGCAATCTGATTCTGGATACCAACGAGCAGATATTCCAGGAGCAGATTGACTTGTTCTCTTTCTTCTTCGGAACAGATAAGCTGACGGATGAACAGCGCTGGGACTTTATCGAGGATTATTTTACGGGAATGGGAGTGGACGACTTGAAAAAGAAGTTTGTGTCCTTGTAGCACCAATTCGTTGAACAGCCTTTCCAGAGTTACAGTTCATCTTTGCTTTTACTGTAAAGATTGTGAGTAATTAGTCTAAGTGCTCCTGCAGAAACCGTTGCAGGATGCGTGCATGGTTGTATATCGGTGCTTTGGAAGCATATAGTAAGGTTATGGTATGGTGGTGTTTTATGGTGTCAATGAACCTAAGGGCGGCTTCCGAATTTTCCAGTTCCTTGCGATACATGGCTGCAAACCCCTCCCAGTGTTCCGCTTGGTCTTCGTGAAACCATTTTCTTAATTCAGGTGAAGGGGTAATATCCTTTTCCCAGACATCGTATTTCAGATGTTCCTTTTTTATGCCGCGAGGCCACAGCCGGTCCACCAATACACGGTAGCCGTCTGTTGCATCGGGTTCTTCATATACCCGTTTGATTCTGATTTGTGTCATGGCTGTTCTCTTAATTTTGCTTCCATTTTGATGGAGCGTGGGAAAACGATATTATTTTCCAGATGGATGTGCTGGTGCAAGGCCTCTTCAAATGCTTTAAGCTGTTGGAGTACGAGGCGGTAACTGTTGCAGGCATCTTCTGGAGCTGTATAGCCGTTGGTCAGATGCTCTATGTGGCGATAGCGTTCTCCTTCAATGTCATGTTCTGCCATCATGACGGATATGGGAGCTTCGATGCTTCCACAGTGGAATTCGGGCAGGGGAGTATTTTCCAGCTTAGCCTTTACCATCTCATAGATGTAGGGAAACAGTACCAGTTCCTCTTTGTCGAGATGGGCATTGAGGTCGGAGAGGGAATCATGAAAGAGAGCCTGCACATTGTAGAGTGACGGATGTTTTTCACCGTGTACGCGACATATTTTATCCAGCAGTTCTTCAATCTCGGGACCTTGTGTACGGATATTACGGTGGTGGATTTTGAGAATATAGTCCACCAATAAGTCCAGAGGCCAACTCTTGAAATCAATATTTTCGGAGGTTGTCGGAGCCAGATGCTCTATTTCTTCTATCACCTTCTCCATATCGGCTCCGGCAGTTTTACTGGCTTCGGGAAGCAGTGCGGAACCATGGCAGCAGAAATCAATGCCATATTTATCAAATATCCCGGCATTGTTGAAGTTGTCGGCTACGATTTCGCCGACTGTCATACGTTTATAATCCTTCATATGTTATCTTGTTTTTGTTTTCCACAACATTGTGGAAACCTGCTATATATACAATTATATGGCAGATAATGTTTGAAGGGTTATGATTATTTGAGTTTTCTTGCCCGGTTCTTTCATTTAAAGGAATTGGAGGAGTTATCACTTCGCTCCGCTCCGTCAGGAGTTGAAGAAGTTAAAGCCGATACTTCTGTGAATACATACGCACGAGTATTGGCTTTAACTCCTAAGCCGACTTGTCGGCTGATAACTCCTTTAAATGAAAGATTCGTGGTTTCCTTGTCTATCCTTCTACTTTTTGGAATGCCAGCCGTTCGTCTCCATTGGCCAGAAGGATGATGCCGCAATATTTGAATCCATGCTTCTTCAGTATGTATTGCAGGATATGATTGTCCCGGTGGGTATCTGCACGTAGGTTGGGTATTTGTTCGTAGCACCATTGCAGGCAGGCATTGGCCACTCCTTTGCTGTGTTCTGTACTTGCCAGCCGGTGAATGACGCCGTAAGGAAGCGTATCTTCCACCCATTTTCCTTCATAGATATGCGTATATGTGGGGTCGTTTCCACGGATAAAGGCGAAGGTTCCGATAATTTCTTCGGTATCGTCGGTGCACACATAGCTGTTTCCTTGTTCGATGTCTGCTATGACGATTTCCCTGGAAGGGTAGTTGCCTCTCCACTGCAGCATATTTCCGTCTTTCCGCATGATGTGCTTCGCTTGTTCAAAGATGTCCATAAGGATTGTAATGTCTGTGGGTTGCGTCTTTCTGATTTTTATCATAGCTTTTTATTTTATCTGTGTGGTATCTTTCTTTGATTTAGGTTGCAAAGGTAATGCGTTTTGTGATTCATTGTTCTCTTAAATGAACAAATGCTAATAGATGTTGTTTCTTTAGGAAGAATTTGCATATATTTGTCCCGTAATATTAAACACAATTGATTATGAAAAAGATTTTTAGTGCTTTCGTGATAGCTGTATGCTGTATGTTTATGGCTATGCCTGCCCAGGCCCAACTATTGAAGTGGGGTGTTAAGGGTGGTGTGAATATGACGAAAATAGATTGGGATGGTGGATATAAGGGAAAAGCTTGTTGGGTATTTATATAGCTGCCGGTCCCGATTTCTTCTTCGACTTCAAGAAGAAGGATTACGTAGACCGCAAGAAGGCTCAAGTGGCACTTAATCTGGGTGCCGGTGTGAAGCTGCTGAAGCATCTCCAGGTTGGCGTGACCTATCAGCTCCCGATGGGCGACTCATTTACGTGGAAGAATGCGGGTGATGCCATCGGTGCCAAGAATAAGACTTGGCAGGTGTCTGCGGCGTATCTCTTCTAAATGTAGTAAAACGATTTGTGGAATATAAAGAAAGGCTCTCCTACAAAAAGGAGAGCCTTTCTTGTGTTTTTGATTACTTTTCTACAATTACATCTACTGGGGCAGGTGCATCATCATGGAGTGGGGTAGCAGCTTCGCGACTAGGCTGTCTACCGTCTTTGATGGCGAGTACCCATTCCCCATTTGCTTTTATGGGGTTGAACATGAACCCCATACTACTACCTGGAGTGTCAGAATCTGAACGTGGCGTAAATTCTATTTTGTACTTCACGTCATTATTTCCTTGTGTAGAGAAGCTGAGGTAATCCAATCGATAACGAATTACCGGGAAACGCTGGAAACGTTTGGTCAGTGCTTCCCGTTGTTGTATCGTTAAGGGTTTGGCTATACCAGCGTCATCAATGGAGTAAAGCATATCAAGAGCCTTGTCAGTCTCTTTAGCTTTTAGAAGATCCATACACTGTGTACATAATGTAAGAACAGCGCTTGAGTCTGCAGCAGTCAAAGTGGCTACAAACTCATCTTCTGCCTCTTTCTGTGTCTTCATCTTCTCTTCGTGTCCTTTTGTTGAACATGCTCCGAGTAGAAAGCTTGCTGAGAGAAGAAGCATAAAAAGGATTTGTTTATTGTTCATTGTTGATATATTTATTAATCGTGCATTGTTAAATAAAAAGGTGCGTCACCTTATTATGACGCACCTTTATTATATTACCGCATTTTAGGATGCGATGAGTTCTTTACAAAATTATCTGTTGGCAATAGTACCATCAACAGCAATGGCAACTTTAGCACTTACTGTACCCCATGTGTATGTGACCTTTACAGGAACCATGATGGTGAAGTCTTTAGTGTTACCCATATTGTTCTTGTAGTTCAATACTACAGAGTTCAACTTGCTGATGTTGGTAGTTTTGATGTCAATCGGGTTAGAAATTGCAGTACCACCTACTTTATCAAGGATTGTCAGCTTGATAACGTCCTTGTTGATAGGCTTCTGTTCACCGATAACATTAACGTCACAAGTTGCATTGTCAATATCCAAAGTTATTGCGCTGATACCGTAGTATTCGTACAAGTTAACGTTGTTTTCTTTAGCAGCTTCATATACTTTGTCTTTATCATTGTATACGATAACCGGTTTGTCGCGCCAGTCGTTGGCCTTGAACAAGTTACCAAGTAATACGGAAGAACCGTTAGCCTCTGCATCCAAGAACTTGGCTTTGTCGTTGCTTTCAATATCCAGCGGACGCAAGAAGCGAGCGTTGAAGTTGTAAGCGGGAGCCAGTTCAATTTCGCAGTCACCATAAACAGCGGATACCTCGATGATGGCAAACTGTTGGTTAGGCTTGTTTTCGTTATGACCGAAAAGGTTCAAGAATACTTTTGCTTCATCGTTGTTTGCATAAGTAATTGTCTTGGCTGTCTTATCAAGAGTTGCGATGAGAGAAGCGGTTGCTCTCTTTTCACCCCAGTATAACTTAGTGCTGCTCTTGCTCTTGTCAGCTTCAACTGTACTTACAAACAACTTCTTTCCACCTATAGTCAGACCATCGTTCTTAGCAGAGAACAAGTAGCTGTACTTGATTTCCATACCTTTGTCTTTGTTGTTCCAGATTTCACCATAAACCGGCTTGGAAGCTTCTGATACAATGAATTCGATGCCTGATTTTTCAACTTCTTTTCCAGCTTCTGTTACGTAGTGATAGAAGTAGTCATCAAGATTCTTCACATAATTTGCTACATTGTTTGCTGCATCCGGAGCAGGAACATTGGTACGTACAGTATCTCTGTCAGCCAAAGCTGTTTCAGCAGGATACCAGAACGCATCACGTTTGTTACCATAACTTGCAGTAGTCGGCAATTCTGCTATGGAAATCTTGATACCTACGTAAATAGCGTAAGTTGTTCCACCTGCTACAGGTTTGTACTTGCCATAAAGTGTCAAGGCGCGATCTTTGTAATCCTTGATGAGTTGGTCTCTTTGAGTCTTATTGCTAGTCCAGTTCAGGATAGCATTTGTACTAGTGTTACCGTCAGGAGTTTCAGTAACTACACCGTAAGTATTGTCTGCTGCAAATTTATTAGCAGCTGTTACTTGAATGAAGCCACCCTTACCGTCTGCTACATAAGTTTCGTCTTTTACAAATGTATAACCCTTTGTGAATTCTTCCTTGGTCATACCCAGTTCTTCAAGAATCTTACCGGACATGTCTTTCCAAGTGATGGATACAGTTTGTTCACCACACAAGTACGGCAACTGCGGAGTGCTCTTGTCAATAACAATTGCATCAGGAGTAGCGGCTTTTTCAGTGATTTCCAACTTGATGTAACCTGCTAATACTACATTATTTGTTGCATCAACCAGTTTAACCAATACTGCCGGACGACGACCGATAGCACTTCTGCCAATCTTTTCTGTGCTTCCTTCAGGAATAACCACACTTTCTTCTTTGTCGTTTACATAGCAAGGAGTGAAAGTACCGTCTTCTTCCAATTGAGAGTAAGCATTTTCCTCTGTATCATTGTCACCGCTGATATAGTGAACAGCTTCAAACTTGAGAGTCAGATTATATAGCTGGGCAGCTTCAGCAAGACTCATGCTTTTGTGAGTGGTTGCAGTAATTTTCTCTCCAAAGTTTTCTACATGATGGATACACAGTAAATCTGCCAATTCAATAGAACCACCATTGTATTGTGCAGGAACAGTATATACGTTTTCGATAGCTTCCTTAGCTGTCTTATACAGTTCAGGTTTACAAGTGTTTTTTGTTACGATTTTGCTGTCATCGGTATACGCAATGGCTTTAAAACCTTGAATCATCGGCATGATGGCTGCATAGTCAGAAGTAACTGTAGACTTTTCTTCACCTTCTTTTTCGCCATTAACCAATGTTGCTTCCAGAGCTGCGATAGAAATATAGTTGTTTTCACCGGGAGTGCTCAAATTGCCCTTCTTCAAATCCTCTACAGAGAGTTTGTATGTAGCATACATTTTTTCGCCGTCAATGGTCTTACCTGCGTTTTGGAAGATAGGGGTTACCACAGCAGGAGTAGCTTTTGTAGCTACATATTCCGGAGTAGCTGCCAAGAATTTCCACTCAATATCTTTCAGCTTGGCATTTAGCGGGTTCAAGTGATAGTACATTGCGCTGGTTGAAGGCATCCAATAAGTTTTCTTAGTGGCATCTTTCAAAGTAATCCAATTGGTAGCACTTGTACCTTTCTTGATTACATAAGCTACATTGTGGTCATCTTTACTTTCTATTGCGTTCTTTTCAGCTTCGATGAAATCACCGTTGGCATATTTGTATTTAGTAGCTTCTACTCCGTCTTCATACAAATCAGGAATGAATACCAATGCTTTCAACTTAGTAGTCAGAGAAATAGTCTTTTCAACCAATTTGCCGTTCTCATCCTTCATGTTACCAAGAGTCAGAGTCTCATCCTTTGTATTCCAAACAGCCGAAAGTGTTCCTTCCGGTAACCATTTCGTAGTTTGTACTTCATACAAAGGATCTTTACCCTTTTCTTCTGTTACTTTCACCCAGTAGCCAGCTTCTGCTTGGCCATGCAACTTACCAGTTTCTTCAGTACCTGGGTAGTAATAGATAGTTTTAGCGTCTTGACCAGCGCTACCGTTGCCCGGTTCACCTTTTTCACCGCGTGCAGGGAACTCTGTTTGTACATTGTCTTTAGCCCACCAATAGTCACCGTTAGCGTCTTTTACAATACTCCAGACGGGAGCGTTTGTGCCGTTTGTTCCGTTCTTGATAGGATAAGATTCGCCATTGCTTAATTTGATGACAATGCCATCTTCTGTTTTGTCAACGCCGGTAATGACCGATCCAGCGTCAATCTTAGCTTGAAGGTCACTTACCAGCTTTTCTACTGCTGATACGCGATTATCCAAGCTTTCGATGTCGTCATCATAGTCCTTACAAGACGTGAACGTTCCTGCAGTGCCCACCATTAAGGCGCTGAACAGGATCACACTTAGAAACTTTTTGTTCATAAT
>QWBY01001640.1_pt1 | contig 13473 bp, 10 predicted proteins | sample 1972471 | NCBI WGS metagenome assembly QWBY01 (sample SAMN09866722, study PRJNA288562) | Human gut metagenome isolate term6_stool, whole genome shotgun sequencing... | reverse complement strand
ATTTTTGCAAAGAGTGTTGACGCAAAAATTATCAAGGCATATACTGGATATAGTGAGTGAAAAATCGTACAGTCAAAGCGAGGTGAACGAAATGGACGGCAGTCATAGTAAAGATACCATTCCTTTAGAGCCTGAGGGCTATCGACGATCTGAGAAAAATTTTACCGTGCATTTCGGTCAGCTTTTTTGGATACAACAGAGTTGACTGTGGTTTTTTATGCCCTTTTTTGAATGAATGCACGGTATGCGGAGAAACTTTTTTGGAAGGCATACGGTGCTTTTTTATTTGAATTTGGGGTGAAAAAATGAGTGACATGAATGAAGAAATGCAGATTCTGTTTGATAATTATACGGCCTTGATGGACGGTGGACAGTATTTGCAGCTAAAGCAGGAATTAAATGAGGAACAGCCTGCCAATATTGCGGAATATTTTGAGGAACTGACGGCGGAAAAGCAGCTTTTTATCTTCCGTCTGCTCTCGAAGGATGTTGCGGCAGAGGTGTTCTCCTATATGGATAATGATACACAGGAGCATATTGTGCAGTCCATTACCGACCGAGAGGTGCGCAATATCGTGGACGAAATGTTTCTGGATGATACGGTGGACTTTCTGGAGGAAGCCCCTGCCAATCTGGTGAAAAAGGTGCTGCGAAACACCGATGCAGGCACAAGACAGCTGATCAACCGTTTTCTGAATTATCCCGAAAATTCCGCAGGCAGCCTGATGACAATCGAATTTGTGCGCCTGCGTGCCAATATGACTGTTGCAAAGGCGCTGAGCGAAATCAAGCGTGTTGGGATGGATAAGGAAACCATCTATACCTGCTATGTGACGGATGCACAGCGAAAGCTGTTGGGGGTTATTCCTCTGAGAACCCTGATTTGTGCGGAGGATGACAGTCTGGTTGGGGATCTGATGGAGGATGACGTTATTTCCGTACACACATTAGATGACCAGGAGGAGGTTGCAAATATCTTCAAGAAATATAACTGGATGGCACTGCCCGTAACGGATACGGAGGGCAGACTGGTCGGCATTATCACGGTCGATGATATCGTAGACGTTATCGAACAGGAAACCACAGAAGATATGGAACTGATGAATGCTGTCCTGCCTTCGGATGATGAATACCTGAAAATGAGCGTATTCGCACTGGTGAAGAATCGTATTCCGTGGCTTTGCGTGCTGATGATTTCCGGTACGCTGAGTGCCTTTGTTATCGGGATGTATCAAAGCCTTCTGGATTCGGTTGTTATGCTTTCTAGCTTTATGACAATCATCACCGGTACGGGCGGTAACGCCGGTTCGCAGGCCTCTGCCATGGTTATTCGTGGTCTGGCGCTGGGTGATATTCAGATGCGTGATACGTTTAAGGTTGTATTCAAGGAGCTGCGCGTTGGTATCCTCTGTGGTCTGATTCTGGCGATGGTCAATATGATTCGTATGACCTTTTTCGACCATTCGACCCCGTTTAATATTGACCTGACGGTTTCCCTCAGTATGGGTGTTGCGGTTGTTCTGGCGAAAACACTGGGTTGTATCCTGCCTATTCTGGCAAAGGCAGTCAAGCTTGACCCTGCGATGATGGCGGGCCCCTTGATTTCTACGGTTGTGGATGCGATTGCACTGGTGGTTTATTTCAGCATTGCAACGGTGTTGGTGCTGTAAGGAGAAGAAATAAGATAAAAAGGATAAAAACAAAAAACGGTGTCACAAGCTTGTTATGTGATGCCGTTTTTTATGCGGATAATTCTCCCTCATTGAGAGATACTATTTCCAAGAATGGAAAAAGGAGATGGGAGCTTGGAATGGAATCTTTTGGCAGGGGCGCAGCTTTTGTTTTTCGGGCTGGGCGCATGGTACTTTTGGAGGAGCAGCCGCAGAAAAGGTGCAGGAGAGGGCTTGCGGTGCGAGGATAATATTGTAGAGATGGATAAGCTGATGGCAATGGAGGAAACAAAGCTGACAGAACCATTAGCGGAGCAGACCAGACCGCGGACGCTGGAAGAAATCATCGGGCAGGAAAACGGCATCAAGGCATTGCGCGCAGCACTCTGCGGCCCCAATCCGCAGCATATTCTGATTTACGGCCCTCCCGGCGTGGGGAAAACAGCGGCGGCGAGGCTGATTCTGGAGGAAGCGAAAAAAAGAAAGGACTCTCCTTTTAAAGAAAAGGCGAAGTTTGTGGAGATTGATGCGACCACCCTGCAGTTTGATGAACGCAACATTGCAGACCCTTTGCTTGGCTCTGTGCATGATCCGATTTATCAGGGCGCAGGGGCATTTGGCAACGCGGGAATTCCCAGACCGCGTCCGGGGGCAGTCTGCGAAGCGCACGGCGGCGTGCTGTTTATTGATGAAATCGGGGAGCTGCATCCGGTACAGATGAATAAGCTTTTGAAGGTACTGGAGGACAGGGTGGCACGCTTTCAGAGCAGCTATTACAGCAGCAGCAACAAAAGCATTCCGCCCTATATCCATCAGATTTTTCGGAAGGGAATGCCTGCGGATTTTCGGCTGATCGGAGCGACTACACGCAGTCCGCAGGAAATTCCCGAAGCATTGCGTTCCCGGTGTACGGAAATCTTTTTTGAGCCACTGGACAGAACCGCGGTGGAAAAAATCGCAGAAAACAGCCTGCGGCGTGCGGGTGTTTCCTATGAGGAGGGGCTTTGCGGCAGGATTGCGGCGTATGCAGGCGGTGGCAGAGATGCAGTGAATCTTGTGCAGTCGCTGACCTCACTGGCATGGATGGATGGGAAAAAGAAGATTACGGCAAGGGATTTGGAATGGGCGGCAGAGGCAGGCAGATATCAGCCGCTGTATCGGCAGAAAATCGCGAAGCAGCCGCAGGTTGGTGTGGTAAACGGCTTGGGGGTGCAGGGCAATGGCCGAGGGACGCTGCTTTCCGTAGAAGCGGTGGTGCAAAAGGGCGGCAATGGCTTAACGGTGACGGGCATCGTAGAGGAGGAAGAGATGAAAAACGGGCAGGGAACGGCGAAACGCAAGAGCAATGCCCGTTCTGCGGCGGAGAATGTGCTTACACTACTGGAGCAGTTCGGTTTTTCTGCGCAGGATTTCCATGTGCATCTGAATTTCCCCGGAGGGATTCCTGTGGATGGCCCCTCCGCAGGGGTAGCAATGTTTCTTGCGGTTTATTCCGCTTTTACGGAAATACCTGTAGCCCATACCCTTGCGCTGACGGGGGAAGTCGGTCTGCATGGACAGGTGCTTCCTGTTGGCGGCGTGGAGCAGAAGCTTGCGGCGGCAAAGGAGGCAGGCGCGACGAAGGTCTTGATTCCGAAGCAGAATTGGAAGGAGAACTATCACAATTTGGGAATAGAGGTCATTCCTGTTGCAACCGTGCAGGAGCTGCTCGGTGCGGTGTTTCTTTCTGAGGGCGCGGCACTTTCGGAAGGAATTGATTTTTTGCAGGAAAAGGAAATCGGGTAAAAATGAAATGCAAAAGCTCCGCGCGGGAGAAGACTCTGCGTGGAGCTTTTTTGAAACGAATTATTCGGTTTCTCTGAAAATAGTACGGAAAATCAATCGTACGAGGGGGCCGCAGTAAAACAGCTGATAGCAGATAGCCATGGGGAAGTTGCGTGCCCATGTCTGTACCCATGTGCAGAAATCAGGTTTGTTGAAAAGCACTGTGGCAATCAGACTCATCACAGGACACATGATACAGCAGATGCAAATAGAGATTGCAAAGGTAATCAGCTGTGGTCTGTCATCGGGGCGCATCACCCGAAAGGCGAGAGCCGCCGCAAGCTTGCCGACGATAAAAAATTCCAGCACAAAGGCAATCGGGAACATGATTGGCATTTCATGCAGTGCGGCAAGAAATGTCATGGCGGAAACTCCGTCTGTGTTCCATGCAACATTGTACACAATCATACCGTATACCATTACGGCTGCCATGATGGCGGTGAAAACAGCGTCTTGAAATTTGTTTTTTGGCATAAAAAATCCTCCTGAATCATAACTTTATGTGTTGTTCGTTATCATCCGGAGGAGTGTGCGTTTCCAATTTATTACCATATCTTATTCGTATCTTTAGTAGTATATCATATTTTTATGAGTATTACAAGAAAAATCAGCTTGGATACGGGATTTTATTTTTCGGCAGAAAGCTGGGATTTGACCATGGAAGGGATTTATTGTATACTATTTAGTTAAGGCGGAAGCTTGATTTTTTCGTCGGATAAATACATAAAAATAAATAAAATGAAGCTTTTTAAAAGTTGATATACGAGGTGAAAAGAATGGAAAAGAAACAAGCGATTCTTGTGCCGATGATTGCACTGCGGGGCATGAGCATTTTCCCCGGAATGGCAATCAGCTTTCCGGCAGGCAGACAGAAATCTCTGGATGCGCTGCAGGCGGCAGAAGAAAACGGAAAGGAAATTTTTCTGGTAACGCAAAAGGACCCTGTTATTCCCGATCCTTCCAGAAATGATTTATATGACATCGGCGTTCTGGCAGAGGTGAAGCAGGTGCTGAAGCTGCCCGGCAATCTGACACATGTTGTGGTGGAGGGGAAAAACCGCGGCAGACTTTTGAATATCCATGTGAAAAACTGCGATTATGCCGAAATTACGACCATTGCGCAGGATTTTGAGGAAGAGCCCAGCGAGCAGGAGCAGGCAATTATGAAAATTGCGGTGGAGGAATATGATAATTATCTGAAGCTGGCGAATAATACTGCCGCATTGGATTTGATGGGCAATGTGGTAGCGGCGAAAAGGCCCGGGGCGCTTGCGGATGTCATTGCCGCAGGGATGGAGCTTGCCTACAACAGAAAACAGGAATTCTTGGAACGGCTGAATCCCTATGAACGTCTGGAAATGGTGATTACTACCATGCAGCACGAGTGTCAGGTTTTGCAAATCAAGCGCGAAATCGAAAACAAAACAAAGCAGAGAATCGACAAGAATCAGAGGGAATATTATCTCCGTGAGGAAATGAAGGTAATTCAGGAGGAATTGGGTGACAAGGACGGCGTTGGCGCAGATGCGGCGAAATACCGCACACAGCTGGATGAAAAAAATCCCCCTGCGCATGTGCGGGATACGATTGAAAAGGAAATCGACCGCATGCTCAAGATTCCCGTAACCTCTCCCGAATCGAATGTTTCCAGAACCTATATCGAGACCCTGCTTTCCCTGCCTTGGGTGGAAACGACAGAGGAATCCTTTGATTTAGCGGAAGCAGAAAAAATTCTGGATGAGGATCATTACGGTATGAAAAAGGTGAAGGAGCGTATCCTGGAATACCTTGCTGTCCGCAAAAATGCACCGGAGGAGCATGCGACCATTCTTTGTCTGGTCGGCCCTCCCGGGGTCGGGAAAACCTCAATCGCGCGTTCCGTTGCGAAGGCACTTAACCGCAACTATGTGCGGATGTCCTTGGGCGGCGTGAAGGATGAAGCGGAAATCCGCGGACACAGAAAGACCTATATCGGCGCAATGCCCGGACGCATCATCAATGCCATGAAGCAGGCAGGTACCATCAATCCGCTGATGCTTCTGGACGAGGTGGATAAGCTTGGCGTTTCCCATAATGGTGACCCTGCGGCGGCATTGCTTGAGGTTCTGGATGGCGAGCAGAACAGCACCTTCCGTGACCATTTTGTAGAGCTGCCGTATGATTTATCGAAGGTATTGTTTATGTGTACGGCAAATAGTCTGGATACCATTCCGGGGCCTCTGCGCGACAGAATGGAGATAATAGAGCTTTCCAGCTATACCGCGCAGGAAAAGCTGCACATCGCAGAGGAGCATTTGCTTGAAAAGCAGAGAAAACGCCATGGACTGACCGCAAAGCAGCTGAAAATAAAAGCGGATGCCATGGAGGAAATCATTGACGGCTATACCAGAGAAGCAGGCGTGCGTCAGCTGGAACGCACCATTGGCGAAGTTTGCCGTAAGGCGGTGAAGATGATTCTTTCGGGCGAAAGAAAAACACTTACGGTTACGAAGAAAAATCTGGAACAGCTTCTAGGTGCAAGAAAATTTATGCCGGATACAATTTACAAAGAGCCGCAGGTCGGCATTGTGCGTGGTCTGGCATGGACAAGAGTCGGCGGCACAACGCTTTCCGTTGAGGTAAACTGCATGCCCGGAGAAGGCAAATTCCGCGTGACGGGCAATCTGGGGAAGGTGATGACGGAATCTGCGGAAGCGGCTGTCAGCTACATTCGCTCTCAGAATGAACGCTTCAAGCTGGAGCCTGATTTTTATAAGAAGAAGGACATACATATCCACATTCCTGAGGGGGCAACGCCCAAGGATGGGCCCTCCGCAGGCGTAACGATGGCAACGGCAATCATTTCCGCGCTGACGGGAAGAAAGGTGCGTAATGATGTTGCCATGACAGGGGAAATTACGATTCGCGGCAGAGTGCTGCCCATTGGCGGTTTGCAGGAAAAGGTGCTTGCGGCGAAAAAGGTCGGTATTAAAACCGTGATTTTGCCTAAGGAAAACAAAAAGGATTTAGATGAAATTATGGACGAAATCAAGGACGGGATGCAGTTCGTTCTGGCAGAAACCATGGAGGATGTATTGCAGACGGCATTGGTGAAGGGAGAAAAAGACGCATGAAGGTAAAGCAATGTGATTTGAAATATATCGGGACGAATTTTTCGCATTATCCTATGGATGGCAAGCCTGAGATTGCCTTTGCCGGAAAATCCAATGTCGGAAAATCTACTCTCATCAATGCGATTCTAGGCAGAAAGGCACTGGCAAGAACCAGCTCTCAGCCCGGAAAAACACGTACCATCAATTTTTATGGTGTGAATGATATGATGTATGTGGTTGACCTGCCGGGCTATGGCTATGCGAAGGTGCCGAAATCCGAAGTAGCAAAATGGGGGCAGATGATGGAGGAGTATCTGACACGCAGAGAGGAGCTGCGTGCGATTATCCTGCTGATTGATATTCGCCATGAGCCTGGGAAGAATGATATTATGATGTATGACTGGCTGAAGCATTTCGGCTTTGATATCATCATTGCGGCAACAAAATCCGATAAGCTGAACCGCAGCCAGATTCCAAAGCAGCTTGCGGTGATTCGAAAAACGCTGAAATTACAGCCGCAGGATGTGCTGATTCCCTTCTCCGGTGAGAAGAAAACGGGCGTGGAGGAGCTCTGGGCGGAGATTGAAAAATTTCTGCCCGGCGGCGAAAAGGCGGCGGGATTTGAAACGGAAGCAGAAGAATAAGGTGGTTATAAAAAAAGAGTCGCTTGCGACTCTTTTTTATTGCGAAAAAATTCTGCGATTCTTTAAGAAACCTTAAACATTGCTGAAAAAAAGTCTAAAACTTCTCTGCTATGATACAGACAGGTGAAAAAATCAAATATAGGAGGCGTTTTTTATGACAAATAAAAAGAATCGGTTTTTTACATTGGTATTTTCCTGCTGCCCGGGCGCGGGGGAGATGTATCTGGGGCTGTATCGGCAGGGGGTCAGCCTGATGGGGCTGTTTTTTGGTACGATTGCCTTAGCGGCATGGCTGGGCTTTGAGGAATTGATCTTCTTTATCTGCCCGATTGTATGGTGCTACAGCTTTTTCCACACGCATAATCTGCGGCGCATGACGGAGGAGGAATTTGCGGCAGTTGAAGACAAATTTATTTTTGCGGATTATGTAAATTTGAACAGAGAATGGAAATGCAGTCCCAAGCACCGCCGCGTGTTCGGCTTTGTATTGCTCCTGATTGCCCTTTCCGAACTGTGGAAGCAGGCAATGTACCTGATGGAGCGGTTTTTCTATATCCCTGATTTTGCATGGGCACTTAGCTATACGGTTCCGCAGATTGTGGTTGCTGTTGTAATTCTGGTTGTGGCACTGCGCCTGATGCGTGAGCCGAAGGATGAGGAAACCGAAGATACAGATGAGGAAGCAGAAGAAGCGGATGAGCAGGAAATCGCAGAAGCTATTGTGGAAGAAGAAAACAAAGAGCTGTAAGCATAGCACCTATAAAAGCGGAGGAAACCTCAAAAAAGGGTTTCTTCCGTTTTTTAATACAATCTGAATGGGCGCAGATGGCATATTTCTCGCGGAAAACGAATAAATTCCAAGTATACCGAAGCAGAAACACTTCGGACAGCATTCCGATATTTTCAAAAAAGGAGGGAAAGGAAATGGAGACGTTTCATAAGTGCGCCATCAATGACTTTGCATGGCGTTCCGGAGCCTGATTGGATTATTGGAGCTTGGGTCGAAAGAGAGGCGTATATAGCGGGAATAGGAGTACTCTGTTTTTTGCATACAGTGTTAAGAAAACGTAAAAATTTTTTGTGCAATATAACAATATCTGTAAAATGTGAATTTTGTCGTTGTTTTTATAAAAACATCGAAAAATGTTGATTTCTCAATGTTTAAATGGATTTCTGTTTATCCGGTGAACGAAATAAATTCACGTTTTCTTAACGGACAGATGTCTTTTTATTGATGTCGAAGTGCATAAAAAACAGATAAAATCAACGGTTTTAATAGATATAACATATAAAAAGTTATGTTAAAAATGGAAAAAAATTGAAAATTATCAAAAAATATCTTGCGTTATAGTCATTTTTTATGTATCATATAGGTGTGTTCCGAATGGAATGATGTATGAGTATTTTTGAAAAACAGAAACGCGCGCAACTCTGATTTCGATGCTGATGCAAAAAAGGAAGATCATCTTTTTTAAAAGAAAAGAGGAGGGAAGTAGGTATGTTAGAAACTTTTAACGCTTTTGTAACAAAAATCAATGGCTTTGTGTGGGGGCCTGTCATGCTAATCCTGTTGGTAGGTACACACGTTTATCTGACATTCAGAACAAGAATCATTCAGAGAAAAACCATTACAGCGATTAAGCTTTCCGTTACACCGGATTTGGAGGCAAGCGGTGACGTATCGGGCTTCGGTGCGCTGGCAACAGCACTTGCGGCTACCATCGGTACCGGTAATATCGTAGGTGTTGCAACTGCAATCGGCGCAGGCGGTCCCGGTGCTGTATTCTGGATGTGGCTTACAGGTCTGTTTGGTATGGCAACAAAATTCGGTGAAGCAACACTGGCGGTAAAATATCGTGTAAAAGCAAAAGACGGATCCTTCATCGGTGGTCCCATGTACGCTCTGGAAAGAGGTATGGGTCAGAAGTGGCTGGGCGTTCTCTTTGCAATCCTTACAGGTATTGCCTGCTTCGGCATTGGTAATATGACACAGGGTAACTCTATCGCAGAATCCGTAAGCGGTACATTTGGTGTTCCAAAGGTTATCACAGGTATTATTTTAATGATTGCTACAGGTCTGGTAATTCTGGGCGGCGTTAAGTCCATCTCCAAAGTATGTGAAAAGCTGATTCCCCTGATGGCTGGTCTGTATATCTTAGGTTGTCTGGTTATTTGTGTCATCAATGGCGCATATATTCCGGCAGCATTCTCCGCAATTATCCATGGCGCATTCAATCCTCAGGCAGTCGGCGGCGGCTTCGTTGGTGCAACGGTAGTAGCGTGTATCCGTGCCGGTGTATCTCGTGGTCTGTTCACAAATGAATCTGGTCTGGGTTCTGCTCCTATCGTAGACGCATGTGCAGCAACAAGAAATACCTCCAGACAGGCGCTGATTTCCATGTCTGGCGTATTTTGGGATACAATCGTAGTTTGCTTGATGACAGGTCTGGTTCTGGTATCCTCCATCATTAAAGACCCCGTAGGTATGGAAGGTTTGAAGGGCGCACAGATGACAGCAGGTGCTTTCAATGCAATCCCTGTTATCGGGCCTGCAGTTCTGACATTCGGTCTGATTACATTCGCATGGTCCACCATCCTTGGTTGGGCTTACTACGGCGAACGTGCATGGGTATATCTGGTAGGCGTAGAGGCAATTAAGCCTTTCCGTGTTGCATGGACAATCGTTGTACTGGTTGGCTGCTCCGCGACTCTGGAAGTTGTTTGGAACGTAGCCGATACATTGAACGCATGTATGGCATTCCCGAACCTGATTGCACTGCTCGGTCTGAGCGGCGTAATCGCTTCCGAAACGAAGAAATATGTTTGGGATAAGGACGCTGAAATGGGCGGTCTGATGAAATGGATGGACGATGTTGCTCCTTCCGTTGACAAATAATTTCATATTTGACGATAGGCGGTGTGTCAGCAGACACACCGCTTTTTCTTTTGTCTGAAATATGCTATACTTTATCTGTAGGATTTCAGAAAAACGGAGGAAAAACCATGACCGAGAAATTATATTATAGAGATGCCTATGCAACAAAATTCACCGCAAGAGTACTGGACTGTACAGAAGAAAAGAAGCATTGGACAGTCATACTGAACAGAACGCTTTTCTATCCTGAGGGAGGCGGACAGCCTGCGGATATCGGTGTTCTGGGAGGTGTGCGTGTATTGGATGTGCATGAAAGAGGTGAGGACATTGTTCATACAACAGATAAGCCGCTGCCTGTCGGTGCAGAGGTGGAAGGTGAGATTGATTGGGAGCATCGCTTTGATTTGATGCAGAACCATTCGGGGGAACATATTCTCAGCGGTGTCATCTGCGGCAGATATGGCTGTGACAATGTCGGCTTTCACATGGGAAAGGAAAGCATTACGATTGATTTGAATACCAAAATTCCTGCGGAGGATTTGCCTTATTTAGAGGAAAAAGCAAACGAGGCCATCTGGACAAATACGCCCGTCGGGATTCGCTATCCTTCAAAGGAGGAGCTGGCGAAGCTGGAATATCGCAGCAAAAAGGAACTGGAAGGACAGGTGCGCATTGTGAATGTGGGCGAGTATGACTGCTGTGCCTGCTGTGGAACACATGTAAAGCTGGCAGGCGAAATCGGGCAGATTAAGATTATCGGCGCGCAGAATTATAAGGGCGGCACACGCTTGGAACTGCTTTGCGGCAAGCGTGCATTGCAGGAGTTCCGTAAGAAAAACGACGTTTCCGCAGAGGTTGGCAGGTTGCTTTCTGTGCCTGCGGTTAAGGCAGACAGCGCAGTGAAAAATGTTCTGGCGGAGCGGGATGAGCTGGTGCAGAATCTGAATCAGTTAAAATGGAAATACTTCACGCTCAAGGCGGAACAGGTGCCCGAAGGAACGGAAAATATCCTGTTCTTCGGCGAGGGCTTGAACAGTAAGGATTTGACGCATTTTGCGGATTTGCTTTTGCAGAAGGGCGCAAAGCGTGCGGCGGTATTTTCCAAGGCAGACGAGGGCTATGTCTTTGTTCTTTTGAGTGCGGAGAAGGACGCGCGCGCCTATACCGATGAAATGAAGGAGCCCTTCGGCTGTAAGGGCGGCGGCAAGCCTGATGCGGTGCAGGGCATGGTTGCAGCAGAGAAAAAAGCACTGAAGAATTTTTTTGCAGACAAGGAATTTTTGATTGCGGAATAAAAAATTTAGAAAAACCCCTCAGATGCTGTAAGGATTTTTCGGAAAAAAGAGACGATTTCGGATAGAAGGGAACGGTGAGAAAAAATGAACGAAATCTGGAAAAAGAACAGAGAAAAGCTGCTTGCACGGATGGAAATGTTTTCGGCGGCAGTGCTGTTTGCAGGGAAAGCACCCATCAAAAGAGGGGACGAGAATTACCCCTTTTCTCCCGATCGCAATTTTTATTATGTAACGGGCATTGAACGGGAGGACTGCATCCTTTTTCTGGCGAAAACCAGAACGGGCGTGGAGGAAACCTTGTATATCCCCAGAGATAACGGCGTTATGGCAAAATGGGTCGGCGCAAACATGACGGCAGAGGAGGCGACCGCGGCAAGCGGTGTTGAAAATATCGGTTGGATTGATGCCTTTGAGGAGGATTTCGCCACATATTTATTCAGAAGCGGCATTAAGAAAATCTGGCTTGATATGGAAAACAGAGAATGGCACGGGGAACGTACCCCTGCTTTGCGGTTTGCGGAGAAGGTACACTGCCATGCACCGCAGATGGTCATTGGGGATTTGTACCCTCTGTTCAGCGATATGCGTCTGATTAAGGAAGAATGGGAGCTGGAGCGGATGCGGAAAGCCATGGATATTACCCGTCTGGGGATTGAAGCCATGATGCGGACGGCAAAGCCCAATCAGAAGGAATATGAAATTGAAGCGGCGTATGATTATACGCTGATGGTGAATGGCGCAAGAGAAAAGGCGTTCCGCACCATTGCGGCAGGCGGCAAGCGTGGGACGATTCTGCATTATGTGGAAAATAATCAGACCGTTGCCGATGGCGAGCTGATTCTGATTGACGCAGGTGCGCAGTGGCAGTGGTATAACGGGGATATTTCCCGCACCTTCCCCGTCAATGGCAAATTTACGGAGCGGCAGAAGCTGGTCTACAATATCGTTCTGGAGGGACAGCGGAGAGTCATTGATGCCATTCGTCCGGGTGTGCAGTTCAGTAGTCTGAATGAATTGCTGAAGGAATATTATTTTACGGCATTAAAGGAAATCGGCTTGGTGGAAACCAGAGAGGATGTAGCGAAATATTATTACCATGGCGTGAGCCATTACCTCGGTGCGGAAACGCATGATATCGGCAGATACGGCGACCGTGTACTGGAGCCGGGTATGGTACTGACGGTAGAGCCCGGACTGTATATCGAGGAATGGGAAATCGGGATTCGGATTGAGGATGATGTTCTGGTGACTGCGGAGGGCAATGAGGTGATGACTGCCGCTATGCTGAAAACAGTGGACGAGATCGAAGCCTTTATGGCGAAGGAATAAGAAATGACGGAGTTTAAGGAAACAGATTTATATGAGCCGATTCGCGCGTTTCTGGAGGAAGAAGGCTATCAGGTGCAGGCAGAGGTGAAGCACTGCGATATTGCTGCCGAGAAGAACGGCAGACTGGTTGTGGTGGAACTGAAAAGGGCCTTTGGGCTGAAGCTAGTTTATCAGGGCTTGGAGAGGCAAAGCCTGACGGATGAGGTTTTTGTGGCAATCCCTCGTCCGAAGAAGGGCGCAAGAGAAAAGGCGTGGCAGGACATGCTGCGTCTGCTGAAGCGTCTGGAATTGGGACTGCTGACTGTTGCGCTGGACAGCCCGTTGAAAACGGTGGACGTGGTACTGACACCTGCGGACAGCATGATTCGTAAAAATAAGCGAAAAAAGGAGCAGCTGCAGGCGGAGCTGGAAGGCAGACAGCTAGACGCAAATATCGGCGGCATGACAAGACGAAAAATTATCACTGCCTATCGGGAAAGGGTCATCCGTCTGGCGTGTATTCTGGAGCGAGAAGGGAAAATTTCTCTGGCGGAGCTGCGCGCAAGGGGCTTAGAAGAGCTGGCTGTGCTTCTCGGCCGCAATTATGAGAAATGGTTTGTGCGCGTGGAAAAGGGCGTTTATGCCCTTTCGGAAAAAGGAAAAACCGAATTGAAACGGGCGGATTATGCGAAGGTGGCTGCATATTACAGGCAGGAACAGCTTGGAAGAAATGAGGAAACGATATGAAAATATGGACAAAGCGAA
>QWBY01001636.1_pt1 | contig 13482 bp, 13 predicted proteins | sample 1972471 | NCBI WGS metagenome assembly QWBY01 (sample SAMN09866722, study PRJNA288562) | Human gut metagenome isolate term6_stool, whole genome shotgun sequencing... | reverse complement strand
TGCTCACCGTGGGCAGTTCCTTCTCGGGCAGCAAGTCCATGTTCTGCCACCCCACCCCGGCCACATGGAGGTAGAGGTCCATGCCGCCCACCGCGTCGATCAGGCGCAGCAGACGCTCCTCCGACTCCTCCTGGGTGACGTCGATAGGCGCATAGACGACCTGGTCCTGAAACTCGCGGCGCAGGGCCTCCAGCGTCTCCGTGCGGCGCGCGGCCAAGCCCAGCCGCCACCCTTCCTGGAGCAACAGGCGGGCCACCTCGTAGCCGATTCCCGACGAGGCGCCGACGATGATGGCTTTCTTTCCTTTCGTCATATTGATGGTCTCGTTGTTTCTTACCTTATTTATTATAGAAGGAGAGTTTTTGTTACGAAGCAGCCTCTTTTCTTTTTACGAAGCAGCCCGCTTCTTTCATAAAAGTTATAAAAGCAGCCCTCCCCTACTCCTCCACCACTTCGAAGTCCTCGTTGTGTACACCACTGATAGCCAGCGCACAACCACCAAAATCGAAGACGAGCTGACGGTTGCGCTGGATGCGAACGATGTAGCCCTCGTAGCCCTGGAAGGGGCCGGTGAGGACGCGGAGCCTGACGTGGTCCTTGGCAAACTTCTCCAGGGGTTCGCGCAGGAAGGTAAGGCGCTCGGGGTGGATGCGCGAGACGTTCATGAAGGGGCGCATGATGGCGTCCTCGATGGAGGCGGGACAACCGCGGCTGCGGTCGTTGACAAGATGAAACTGTGGGAAATGCTCGTCGAGGAAGGCCTGCAGATCGCGCACCGTGCCCTGAAGAAAGACCAGTCCGCTGATGGAGGGCTGCAGGACCTTGCGCACGCCCCGCTGCTTCTCGGGGTTCTTGTACTCGTAGTGGTAGGACTGATGGATGAAGAAAGGCTGCGGACGGCCTTCGGTCTGCTCGTTGTAGTGCTCCAGCCATTTTTTGAAGGTCTTGGCCGCAAAATGGCGCAGGTAGAGATAGCTCCACGAGGTGGGCTTCTCGGAGGTGCTGCCCCAGGTCTCAGCCAGAGGGCGGCGGGGCACGACCTTCTCCTTCGAGGCTATCAGCGGGTCGGCCTCGACTATGTGGATTCCCTTGGGCAACTGCTTGCCTCCGCGGTCTGCGCTGAGCGCATCAGAGCTTTCTTCTGTCATCGTCTTCTTTGTGATCAAAATCCTCACGCCCCCACTCCGCTCTCGCTGGCAGAAGGGACGATGGGGCGGCAAAGATACTACTAATTATTGGATTGGCCGCTTTCTTTTGCTTTTTTCTTTTGCCTCGGGCCGCTGGTCCTTCTTCTTTCTCGCATGCTTGGCCATCAGCCTTGTGTCCCATTTTGGCCCTAACCACGGGGGCGACAGGTCGCTTGCACGAAACGGCAGGAGCCCACATTTTTGTAAAGCCTCTTCACAAATCAAGGCAAGGAGGTAAAAAAACTCATAGAAAAGGCGGCGTGTAAACAAATAAAATACTAACTTTGCATTCGCAATAGATTCGTGCAGCCATCAACTTGGCGTTATGAGAGAGAGAACAGAGACACTTTCCACGAAAACGACACAAAACAGGGGTTGGGAGACCAAGAGCCGAATCGGCGCCGACAAGGACCGACAGGATCACTCCCTCTACTGTAGTTTTGCATCAAGGCGAGTGGGAAGGTTCTATCATCGCTCAAACTAAATTAATTGCATAAGTCTAACAAAAGTTGGAATGAAATGAAACTACTCTACCGATTTGTCAAATGGGCCTTCTCCCGAGGCACGCTTCCCTATTGGTGTATCTTCGCTTACGACACCCTTTCGGTGCTGGTATCTGGACTGTTTGTCTATACCCTTCAGCATGGCGTGGACAGCCTCTACACGAACTTGAGTCGCGTGGGTCTGGGCATTGGCCTCTGCATGGTACTCTACATGGTGGTCTTCTTCATCTTCCACACGTTCAACGGCGTGCTCCGCTACTCCAGCTTCATCGATCTGCGCCGCGTGGCCTACTCCAGCTTCACGGCGAGCATCGCCATCTGCGTCTTCCACCAGCTACAGATACACTTCGGTCTGAGCTCCTACATCCTCGTGCCGCGCTTCGTCAGCGGCATGCAACTCTTCATCACGGCCACGATGCTGATGTGGACGGCGCGCATGGCAGCCAAGGCGCTCCACGACCTCTACAACAACTTCGGCATTTCCAAGAACGTCTTTATCTATGGCGCCCAGCCGGGGGCCGTAGCCCTGGCGCGAAGCATCGTCTCCGACCCGAGCTCGCGCTACAAGATCAAGGGATTCATCAGCGACAACGAGATGATGACCTCCTCGCGCATCTCCGGCATCAAGGTCTATGAGGACTCTCCCGAACTGGTGGAGACCATGCGCAAACTCCACGTGCAGGCGCTGCTGGTCTCGCCGCTGCAGACGGAACACTTCACCCACGACAGCCAATTTATCGACGGGCTCATCGCCGCCAAGATCAAGATCATGATGATGCCGCCGGCAGAGGAGTGGGACGGCAAATCGACCATCTCCCACACGCTGCTCCACGAGGTGGACATCGAGGAACTGCTGCCGCGCGACAAGATCGAGGTGGACATGGAGGCCATCAAGAAGATGCTCACAGGCCACCGCATCCTCATCACGGGCGCGGCGGGAAGCATCGGATCGGAGATGGCGCGCCAGGTGGCCACCTTCAAGCCCTCGGAGCTGATACTGGTCGATCAGGCCGAGACGCCTATGCACGACGCACGCCTCTACATGATGAACCACCACAAGGACTTGAAGGTGTGGTCCATCGTCGGCTCCATCACCAACGAGTCGCAGATGGAGCAGATCTTCGCCGCCCACAAGCCGGAGTATGTCTTCCACGCCGCGGCCTACAAGCACGTGCCGATGATGGAGGACAACCCCGCCATGGCCATACAGAACAACGTCTTCGGCACACGCGTCATCGCCGACCTGGCCGTCAAATACCAGACGCGCAAGTTTGTGATGATCTCCACCGACAAGGCCGTCAATCCCACCAACGTCATGGGTTGCAGCAAGCGCATCTGCGAGATCTATTGCCAGTCGCTCAACAAGGCCATCCAGGACGGCGAGGTAAAGGGCGTGACGCAGTTTGTCACCACCCGCTTCGGCAACGTGCTCGGCTCCAACGGATCGGTCATCCCGCTCTTCAAAGAGCAGATCAAGAAGGGAGGCCCCGTCACCGTCACCCACAAGGACATCATCCGCTACTTCATGCTCATCCCCGAGGCCTGCCGCCTGGTGCTGGAGGCTGGCACGATGGGCCATGGCGGCGAGATCTTCGTCTTCGACATGGGCGATCCTGTCCGCATCGCCGACCTGGCTCAGCGCATGATAGAACTCTTGGGAGCCAAAAACGTCAAGATCGAATACACGGGTCTGCGCGACGGCGAGAAACTCTACGAGGAAGTGCTCAACGACGCGGAGCAGACCAAGCCGACCGTTCACCCGAAGATCAAGGTGGCTGCCGTCCGCGAATACTCCTACAAGCTGGCGCGCAAGAACGAAATGGACCTCTACGACCTCTCCCTGCAGTATGACGACATGGAGATCGTGAGAAAAATGAAGGAGATCGTGCCGGAATATAAGAGCCGCCACAGTAAGTACGAGGTGCTCGACAAGAAGTAAAGCGCCAACCTCTCCCACCAACATAAAGCCATCAAGGCTTCTCTCCACGGAGACGCCTTGATGGTTTTTTCTTGCCCAGCGCATGATGGCACTTTCTTGCCCTATAATGGTACAAAATGCCGTCAGCCAACTATTACGAGAATGCCGAAACAAAAACGTTAAAACGTTAAGATGTAAGGTGAAAGCCGATTGTTAACACCGGAAATAGCTATATTTGGAACAGAAAAATAACTTTTCTTTCGTTTGCTATTCCAAATTTTACTACCTTTGCATCATGATAACAGACTTAGAGCATATTGGCAACATCCCTGTGAGCACCGCTACGCTAGCATCCCTGTTCCCCAAACTGGAGGCAGGCAACCAGAAGGTGCGCCAACTTGAGGCAGCGGGCAAGATCATCCGACTCAAGAAGGGGCTTTATGTGCTCGACCCCAAGGTCTCGCACGTGGCTCTATCTACCGAATTGATAGCCAACCAACTCTACACCCCTTCATACGTCTCCATGCAGACGGCCTTGCGCTACTACGGACTGATACCCGAAGCGGTTTATACCACACAGTCCATGACACTGAAGCACACGCGTCGTTTCGACACGCCCGTGGGACGATTCGAGTACCAAAGGGTGGCTCGCGAGGCTTTCCCGATAGGCATCACGAGCATCAACAAGCAGAGCTACGCTTTTCTGATGGCCACGCCCGAAAAGGCGCTCTGCGACCTGATAGCCCACTCGCCCAAGCTCTATCTTCGCTATCTCAAGGACGTCGAGACCTATCTGGAGGACGACCTACGCATGGATATAGAAGACTTCCTACACATGGACGCCAGCATCTTTGAGCGCTACGCCCAGGCAGATGGCAAGAAAGCCAATTCTATCGAAACCCTGATAAAGTATCTGAAGAAATGAGCAACGAATTATTCAACCAAATGTTGTCGGCCTACGACCTGGCGACTCACCAGCAGAAGCGCAATGCCACCTTCGAAGTGAATCAGCAGATCATCCTCGCCGGCCTCTATAATGGCGGGTTCTTCAACGAAGCCGCCTTCTACGGAGGCACCTGCCTACGCATCTTCCATGGCCTGCAGCGATTCTCTTATCAAAAGTAAAATTTTATCAGAAGTGGCTTCAATGATGCATGGCCAAATTATTGAGAATCAAATCAACTTTTGATAATATTTCTCGATAATATTCTGTTTCTTTGCGTATTGCTCTCATATGAGCAACAAAGAAACATGGTTAAACAAAACATCAATGTCTTGATTGATGCCTGCATCGAACAAATGCGTGCAGATCGATACGACGAGACATGCATCGAGGTCCATCGGCGACGATGGCAGAAAGGAATAGTCTCCTATTTGAATGCACAGGGGACTTCAGAGTACACCGAACAAGCTGGGCTGGACTTTTTATCCAGGATATTACCAGGTCTAGCTCCTTCCACCCAAAGAGGTCATCAAAGAGGAATCAATCTTCTGACCGAATTTATGCACACAGGCGTTGTGCGCCGACGGATTGTCACACTGGTGGAGCATCCTCTCCCCGGAGAGTTGGGCACTATAGTCCTTAAGTACCTTGAGGATTTGAAGGCGCAGCGACGCGCAGACCAGACAATATCAAACCACCGACGGCTTCTCAGCTACTTTCTTGAGGGATTACGGCGGAAGGGAATATCTCAGTTGGCAGACCTCACGGAGTCAGCAATCATTGAGTTTGTTGACCACGCCCATACCTGCAAGAGAGAACACTTCTACTCCATCCGCCAGTTCTGCCGATTCCTAAGTAAAGAAGGTTTTGTCGACAGAGATCTTGGATATGCGTTGCAATCCAATAACTTCCCAAATCATGAAAAACTGCCCTCCGTATATACCGCTGAGGAAATACTCAAAATTGAGAACACCATAGAGCGTTCTTCTCAAGTGGGCAAACGTGACTATGCCATATTCATCATTGCCTCGCGACTCGGGTTAAGAGTGTCGGATATCGCAGCGCTAAAATGGAGTCAGATAGACTGGGATAACGGCACGATTTGTCTTTACCAGAGCAAGACAAAAGCTCCAGTGGAACTTCCATTGCTTCGTGAGGTCGGGGAAGCTTTGGTTACCTATGCCCGAGACGCCAGACCCAAAAGTAAATACGATGAGGTTTTCCTCACGGCAGCGGCTCCCTTTAGGCCCATGACACGTATATCTCTCAATGGAGTGGTTAGCCGTATCATGCAATCTTCTGGAATAAACTTGACCGGAAGACGCTTCGGTCCTCATTCACTGCGCCACTCTCTGGCGAGCAATATGCTGAGAAAGGGAACAGCAATCTCCACAATCTCCAGCGCGCTGGGGCATGAGTCAACCCAGACCACCATGGAATACTTGCGCATTGATGTGACGAATCTCAGGGAATGTGTGCTTGACATCCCTCCTGTCGCCGAGGAATTTTATGAGCAGGGAGGAGGTGTTTTCTATGATTAACTACACCTTTAAAAGCATCTTTGCGCCTTATTTTGAAAGCTTCATAAAAATGAAAGCTGCGATGGGCTTCACAACAGAAAAGTTCGAGTATATCTTCAAGGAACTCGACCTTACCGTCCTTGACCTCGATATTGAAGAGCCCATCCTGACGAAAAAAATCGTTGCTGAATGGAGGAAAGGGAGAGTCAACGACCGTGAAAGAACACTATACGACAAATGGTCAGCCATAAACCAGTTCGCTCGTTATCTTTGCCACTGTGGATTCATATCCTATGTTCCACCGATGCCTCGCCAGAAGGATAAAAGGTTCATTCCAAGAATCTTTTCCTCAGAAGAAATTAATGCACTGTTTAAGAAAGCTGACCAGTTGCGACTCTCTCAACAAATGGCAAAAGGAACGCTATGTTCTCAATACCAGCATTACTACGCGTTCTGTATGCCACGGGGATGAGAATCGGAGAGGCTGTACGTCTGACCCTCTCTGACGTGGACTTGGAGAAGGGTCTAATTACCATCGTAAAATCGAAGAACCAGCGCCAACGCTTGATACCAATAACTCCCTCACTCGAGGAAGTCCTAAAACAATACATCGTCCACAGGACGAAAATGCCTCTTCGGAATCATCTAGATGCCAGCGCGCCCTTCTTTATCAGCTACACAGGAAGTAAAATCACCAAAGGCACTGCTTACTGCTGGTTTAGGAAAATACTGAGGATGGCAGGCATTCCATTTATAGGCGATCACCGTGGTCCACGTGTCCACGAACTGCGACATACCTTTGCCGTTCACTCACTCATGAAACAGGTACGCTCCGGTCGAGACATCTATTGTCTTCTTCCTATACTGTCGGTCTTCATGGGGCACAAAACCCTTGCGGGAACCGAGCATTATGTGCGTCTAACAAGTGAGATATTCCCAGAACTCAACATGCAGATCGGGGAAGTGTCCTCTTATGTTTTTCCATCACTTGAAAAATTAGTCCGTGAAAATGAAGAATGATTTTGCCAAACACGTTACAGGCTTTTTCTCCAACTATCTCTCTGCAGAAAGAGGAGTAAGCCCCAATACAATGCGCTCCTATGGAGCATCCTTTGCGTCCTTCCTCGACTTCATGAAGGAAAAGAAAGGAACTACGGCCGAAAGGCTTACTCTTGACCATATGAATCGCAAAAATGTCCTGGAGTTCCTTGACTGGATCCAAAGCGGAGGATGCTCCGTATCGACTAGAAACCAGCGCCTTGCCGCACTGCATGCGTTCTGCAAATATATGCAGTATGAGGATGTTGGCCGTCTTCAGCAATGGCAGGAGGTCATGTCCATTAAGATAAAGAAGACGATAAAGGGGACTATGAACTATCTGACCCTAGATGGGATGAAGCACCTCCTGTCGGTAATCCCCACGAACACAAGACGAGGAAGAAGGAATCTGGCCCTGCTGTCCACGTTATATGAGACTGGAGCCAGGGTGCAGGAACTCATAGGCCTTAGACCAGTGGACATAAGTTTAAACCAGCCATGCCACGCCGTGCTTTTTGGCAAGGGACGCAAAAAGAGAATCGTGCCTCTTCAGGATGCCCACGTTGGACTCCTTAAATCATATATGGAAGAAAACCGTCTATTGGAAGAGCATGTTAATCAACGACCTCTCTTCCAAAATGACAGAGGTGGCAAACTAACAGGAGCCGGCATAACCTATATCTTGAAAAACTACGCCTCAATAGCGAGGGGCACGAGCAGCGACCTAATCCCTGAAAAGATAAGTCCTCACAGCCTTCGCCACAGCAAGGCCATGCATCTCCTACAGGCAGGTCTAAATCTTGTTTATATCAGAGACATCTTAGGTCATGTGTCCATACAGGCAACAGAAGTATATGCAAGGGCCGATTCCAAACAAAAAAGAGAGGCGATGGAGAAGATATACGTGCCTCCCATATCTCAATCAACAGAAGAATCATCATCGTGGGAAAAAGATCCCGAGCTAAAGACATGGCTCAAAAGCCTTGGTAAATGATAATATTATCCAAAGTCCTAAAAGAAAGTAATCAGTTTAAAATCTTGGCAATCAAGGTTGCTGCCAAAAGGACTTTGGATAATGCTTTACTTTTGATAAGAATACTTATCACAAGTTGTGATAAATTTTCCGAGGACATGGACTTCTCTCTACTTGCTCCAAGCCAAGACTTTGACTTCACACAATACTTTCAACCCATAGTGGACCAGTTTGCCATGGTGGGCCGAGAGGTGGAAATTAAGAAGAAGGACAAGAAGAATTTTTGCAAGGTCGAATCAGCATTCCTGAAGGACAACACCGATGTTTACGACATCACATTCCAAACTGAGAAATCGATAAAGATAAAAATAGAAGTGGACACGCAGCCGCCACTGAAGTTCCTCACCGAGCAGAAACTACTTCTGCTCCCACAATCCTTCATGACTCGCTGCTTCACCCTTCCCGACCTTTTTGCAGGCAAGATGCACGCCTTGGTTTATCGAGCTTGGAAGAACCGCGTCAAGGGCCGTGACTGGTACGATTTTGAATGGTACGTCCGACATAATACCCCGCTCGACTTCCCTCACCTGCGCGAGAGAGCCTTGCAGTTCAACCAGGAGGACATCACCAAAGAGTCTTTCCTTGAGAAACTGAACAATCGCCTCTCTACCGCAGACATCAACCAAGTGAAGGCCGACGTGCTGCCATTCATCCACAACCCCAAGGATTTGGATATCTGGTCCAACGACTACTTCCTTCAACTGGCCCAAATGATCAGGTTCGAATAAAGAGGGCAACTTTTTCAACAACACCAAAACTGTACGGTTAAAAATATTCTTGGGCGCGTTAAAGCTATATGCAACTCGTCATTTTCAACCGTACAGTTTGATTGCTCCAATGGACAGATGCCGAAACAAAAACGTTAAACGTTAAAACGTTATTATCCACCCCTCCTTGTCACCCTTAACGTTTAACGTTTTCTCTTCTCCACTAACCACCCATTCTCACGCAAAAAGCACTCCAAGCCCCATGCAAACGACAGTTCACAACCCATGCTTACAACAACTCACAAAGCATGTAAACGACGGTTCTCGACCCATGCCAACAGACGCCCAGAAACGTCCCTCAGTTACCCTCCGCGCCAGTCATAAGCAACCATCCGCCTCGCCCCTAAGCTATCATCGCCAAGGTCCCCCTAAGTGGCACTCAAGCAAACAACCCAGCAGCCGCCTTGCTCGCCTTGATAAAACCCACAAAGCACCGCAAAACTTAAAACAGAATGCCACAAAAGTTAGTGGTAAAACACCACAAAAGCTAGCGGTAAAATGCCACAAAAGTTAGTGGTAAAACACATAATCAATTGACTTCCAACCACGTTGCACACACCATCAATTACAGGCAAAACGCGAATTATTAGAGCGTTTTTGTTTGGGCGTCTTTGCTTTGATGTTGCTCAGACAAAAGAAAGAAGTCACGTTGCCACGATATCACGCCTTAGAGCAATCCAACCACCCTTGCCATGGAAGACACGCATTCTTACATGATAACGTTATAACGCTTAACGTTATAAAAATCGCACACGCCTGCCACAACAACTCACAAGCAAATCAAACAAATCCAAGAAAAGAGTAATCCATACGACAGAGTTAGAGCTTGCCTAAAACTAGAAAGAAGCATCAAGGATACTACGAAAACTCCCTTTACTACTACGGAAAATCCTGCCAATACCATGGAAAGCATTCTCAAACGATCTGTAATAATCCCAAGTTAACAGCAAAGGAGATAGCATCCATATGTTGCAGAAAAAATAGAGGATATTCTATAATTTTCATTTGGACATTCTTTATATAGAAAAATTTGCCGTATCTTTGCCAAGAGATAGGATCACTATATGACAAGTAAATATTTAAATAGGCTAAAAGTAGTTCTTGCAGAAAAGCAGTGGACGAACAAATGGTTGACAGAACAATTAGGAAAAGAACAAACAACCATATCAGAATGGTGTACCAATTCAAGCCAACCAGACTTAGGCTATCTGATCCCAAAATATTAGACGTGGAACTAACTGACTTAGTGCAGTTCGAAGAATTTAAAAAGAAGCAGAATGAAAAAAGAAGAAAAATTTTGGCACATTCAGATGCATTTACCGGAAGGCAAAGATGGTGTAGTTATTGATTCATCACGTATGCTGTTGGAGGCAGAGCCAATAATAGGAACAGGCGAATGGAATGACGCACAATGTAGAAACTTCAAAACTATAGACAATGGCAATATTGTATTAGTTAGAAAAGGAAGCCAAGCATTAGCCTTGTGTCAGATTATTGGAGATAATTTCACAAGTGATAGTTTAAGTGAAAAATATATCAATATTAATTTTCGAAAAGTAAAAATAATCGCATGGGCGAACGAATACAAACAACCTCGTCCTGGGCTGTTCTCACAGGGAACATTCAAATCATGCAGTAAGGGAACAGAACAATATAGTTATATTGAAAGTTGGTTGAAATATATGAATGGCATTGGATATTTAGAAAAGTGCGCTAAACTTCTTAGTAAAAAACACAACATTATATTGCAGGGCGCTCCTGGAACGGGTAAGACCTACAATACGGCAGCCATTGCCTTAAAAGCATTGGGCGTAAAAGATGTTGACCTTACTGACCACAAAGCAGTAATGGAACGGTATGACGAATTGCTTGGCAATCAAATCTTCTTCACGACCTTCCACCAGTCACTTGATTATGAGGATTTTGTGGAGGGTCTGAAGCCGCATGTCCAGACAGACAATAAAGGAAACTCTATTGGCGTAACCTATGAGCCTGAGGATGGCATCTTTAAACGTGCCTGTAACGTGGCTCAAACAGACCAAAGCAAAGACATTATTAAATGTATTGATGATTACATCCAAAAAATAAAGGGGTATGAGAATAAGCGAGAAATACCTACAGTCTCAGGCAAATCAGCGCTCTATGTATGGTGGCCTGAAGGTAATAACACTATAAGTACAAGAAGCGTACTGTCACAAAGCACAAAAGGAGATCAATATACACCTTCACCATTGAATATAGAAAAGGTGAAAATGCAGGCTCTTGGTGAGGGTGAAGAAAATAATTGGCGACAATATGCCCAAGCATTTATTAATGCCGTCAAAAGAGAATACTTCACTACTACCAACAAGCCCGTCGTCCTCATTATCGACGAGATAAATCGAGGAAACGTATCGAAGATTTTCGGTGAACTCATCACTTTGCTGGAATCAGACAAGAGAAGTCAAGGCAATCATCCCATCAAGGTGATTCTTCCATATACAAAGGAAGAGTTTGGAGTGCCTTCCAATCTGTATATCATAGGTACGATGAATACAACAGACCGAAGCACTGGCACACTGGACTATGCCATACGCAGAAGATTCGCTTTCGTAACCCTGCAATCAGACCCCTCTATCATTGAGAAACACTACGATGAATTAGGAGATGCTGCATTAAAGGACAAGGCTGTGGCATTGTTCGATGACATCAAGAAGTTCATCGAAAGCCCGAAGCATCTCTGTGGCGACATGAGTATTGATGACCTCATGGTAGGTCATAGCTATTTCATGGCTGATGACGAGGAAGAACTGAAGGATAAAGTTGAATACGAGATAGTCCCTCTTATCAATGAGTATATCAACGACGGCATACTCAATGTGAAAAATGAGGAAAAGAAAGCCGCGTTTGACTCTTGGCGTTTATTGGCTCCAATTCAAGAAATTGACGAGGACGAACAAGAAGAGGACAAATAATAGATAAAAAGACAGCATATATGAAGCCCATTGTGATTCAAGAACACGAACAACTAAGCATCGAACAAAACGATAGATATGAACGTCTAAGTCTTGTTCGATGGGATAAGCCTATGGATAATTCGCCATGGGGCTATTATGCTTCATATATGATTGGAGCAGAATGGATAGACGATAAAGAAGCATTGGTCGTGACAACAAAAAAAGGGATGGAGAAAATAGACTTCTTAACCATGTTCATGACCTGCTTCACATCTGATTTGTCCGTAGAGGCATTCTCCGAAATATATAACATTGACTGTGAGGCACCAACCATTCATGCTCCTTCATTAAAGGGTGTGCTAAGCCCTCTTATCGTTCTGCATTTTCTTGGCGTTGTCAGCAGGATAAGGTCTTTGAAGAAAGGCTATGTTCACTATCGCGAGAACCTAAAGAAGGTAAAAGGGCATATACAAGTGATGAAGAACGAGCGAAAGAATATTGCTGTCAAACGATTTGACAGAGTTTTCTGTGACTATGACGAATACACAGCTAACATTCCGGAGAATAGACTGATAAAGAAAGCTCTTTTGTTTTCAAAGCAGATACTAATGCATATCATCGAAAAACATCAATCTGGCACTAAGGCTAAAATAATGCTATCAAGGGCACTCGCCATGTTTGAGAACGTAAGCGAAGACGTACAGACAAGGGATGTGAGACAAATAAAGGGAAATAAGTTGTTTTCTGAGTACAACGAAGCTATTCGTCTGGCAAAGCTCATTCTCCAACAATATGACTATAGCATAAGCAAAGTAAGCATGGAAGAAGAAAACATCTCACCGTTTACACTCGACATGTCATTGCTGTATGAGCATTATGTATACGGATTGCTTCGGGAGGCATATGGAAAAAGAATATCATATCAATATAAAGGCGAGACCGGCTATCCAGATTTCCTGTATTGTTCGAGCGGTTTTAGAGCCATACTCGACACCAAGTATATCCCTAAATATGAGGCAGCTTTGCTTGATAACTATGTAATCAGGCAGTTGAGTGGTTATAGCAGAGACTTACCCATATTGAAAAAGCTTGGCTACAAAGATATTGACGAAGAGTCTCCTGTCCCCAATGTTCCTTGTATTATCATCTATCCTAAAGATGGTGATGATGTCAAGAACCCTTTTAAGAATAGTGAACTTAAAGACTTATGTGAAAAGCCTGTACGCAAATTGGCAAGATTTTATAAGATTTGTATTCCACTACCCGTTATGGAATCTAAAATATAAATATTATGGCAAAAGACTACAGCGAAGACCTGCTCATACAAAAGAGATTGCAGTTCACTTTTGTGGCTCCTTAGCCTTCCAAAACCGTCCTATTAACGTCTTAACGTTAGTATTTTTAACGTTTTCAAAATCACATACGCCTGCCACAGCAGCCCACGGAAATACCAATAGCTCCAAGAAAAGAGTAATCCTGATAGAATCGAAACTTGCCTAAAACTGGAAAGAAACATCAAGGATACTACGGAAACAACTGTAAACCACCAATACAGCGTAAGGTGGGTTGAATGAAAAATATTATCTTTGCTACCGTTTTAAAATTCACGTAAAATGGAAAGCAAAGAATATTTTGAA
>QWBY01001771.1_pt1 | contig 13488 bp, 8 predicted proteins | sample 1972471 | NCBI WGS metagenome assembly QWBY01 (sample SAMN09866722, study PRJNA288562) | Human gut metagenome isolate term6_stool, whole genome shotgun sequencing... | reverse complement strand
CTCAAAGAGCCGATCCAGCTGCTTAAAGCACAGGACCAAGCTCTCTATGGCAGACCTCTCCCCATCGTCAAGCAGCGAGATGGCGCTCTGGAAGTCACCGGAGATGGCATGGACGCACTCCTTGAGTAGCTCCTCCTTGGAGGAGAAGTTGTTGTAGAGCGTCTTCTTCGTGACGCCCATCCTGGCTGCCATCTCATCCAGCGAGAGGAGGAAGCCCTCCTGCTTGAGGATGTCAATGGCCTTGCTTACGTACTTATCCTTACGACTTTGCCCCATAGTAATATTGATGTTTGATTTCTGTTCACAGAGCAAATATACACTTTTTCCACTTACAAAGTGTAATCGATATATTTTCAAACCGTTTTTTCTGATTTTTCCGGGTTTAGCTCTCAGTAGAGCGCACTCCTCTTCATGACCGAGCGAGCATAAGTGGCGCCTCGAGCGACTCCATCCCTCGGTCAGAGCATCCGATCTGCTTCCTATATATCCCTGATTTTCCGCCCAAGCCATAAGACTTATCTAATACCGATATTAGAGATCTCTAATACCGATATTAGTGATCTCTAATATCGGTATTAGTGTTTCGCGAGAAAGGTCCCCTGTTTTTTCCCTGCCGTCTTCGGAGCTCGCCCTCACTCTCAGTTCCTTGCATCTGGGGCATTCTGCAAAGTCCCTGCCGAAAAAGCGGTGCTTTTTCGGCGAAAGACCATTTTGCAAAGGTCTTCCTATGTGGGTACTCCTGTCCGGAAACGACAGGAAGCCCTGCCGGAGGGGTCTCCGACAGGGCTTCCTGAGGTATGTGTGGGGGGGGGTGAGGGTTACTTCACTTCGGAGCGAAGTACCTCTACGGCACGCCTGATCTGGGTGTCATGGCCCTGTAGCGCCTCAGTGAAGTCCAAGGGCTGCTTGACGTCCGGCTCTACCTGATGGTTTTCGAGGTAGTAGCCATCCTTCGTCATATAGCCGATGGCGGGTACGCCGAAGTAGATGGCGGGGTTCTGGAGGGTGATCCAATTGACACTCGACATAGTACCGGCAACCGGCATGCCGACGATCTTACCGATCTTCATCGTCTGATAGACCCAAGGGGTGCCGTGGGCATTGGAGTAGTCGGCCTCGCAGGTGACCATGACGCTCGGCTTGGTCCAGCGACGCGAGGGCATGGGGCAGTAGTCGCGTCCCTTGGTCATCTGCTCCAGATACTTGGTCCCGGTGAAGAGCACCTCGATATCCTCGTGGAGTCGACCTCCGCCATTGCAACGGATGTCGATCACGATGCCATCGCAATTGTAATACTTACCGAGTGCATCGGAGTATACCTTACGGAAGCTCTCATCGTCCATCGAGGGGATGTGGACGTAGCCAAGCTTGCCGTCAGAGAGCTCCCTCACCTCCTCAGCACGCTGAGATACCCAGCGCTTGTAGAGCAGGTCTCTGAGCTTGCCGGAGGAGATGGGCTTGATCGTCTCCTCCCAGCGTGCACCGCTCTTGGGGCAGTAGAGAGAGATGAGGGTCTCGCGACCAACCTTGCCCCTCAGGAGGGGGAAGTAGTCAGTCTTGGCATCGATCTCCTCGCCATCGATGGCGGTGATGTAGTCACCGGCCTCGACCTTGGAGCGGAAGGTATCGAAGGGACCACCGACGACCACCTCGTCGATCTTGAGGCCCTTGTCTGAGGGCGTCCAGTCGAGGAAGAGTCCCAGCTCAGCAGTGGAGGGACTACTAATCGGTCCCCTGTAGCCGCTGCCGGTGTGGGAGACATTCAGCTCACCGAGGAGCTCGGAGAGCATGTCGGAGAAGTCCTGATCATTGGTGATGTAGGGGAGGAACTTCTCGTAGTGGTCGGTCAGCTCGGGCCAGTTGGCACCATTGATATTGGTGATGTCCTCGTAGAAGATCCGCTCTCCCTCCTCGCGACGGACGTAGTCGTACTCGAAGCGACGCTCATCGGCGGGACGGAGCTTCATGCGAGCCTCGTAGGAGACAGACTCTATCTTCTCGCCCGGGAGGGACATCTTCTTCATATCCCTTGAGCCGATCATGAAGATCTTGTCGCCCTTGCGGTCGGGCATAAAGTTGTAGTAGGGACCATCGAGCTTCTTGAGCAACTCTACGTCGCCCTTGCGAAGGTCCTTCTTCCAGAGGTCGTATCCGCCCTCAAAGGCAGACATATAGTATAGTGTCTCTCCGTCAGAGGTGATGAAGGCATCACCGAGCTCTGAGGAGACAGGGGTGAGGCGCAGGATGCGGTGGTCGATATTGTCAAGCTCGACACGGATGTCCTTCGTGCTGTCATCCTTCTTATCGGCTTTCTTGTCGTCTTTCTTGGCCTGCTCCTTCTCCTGCTCCTTAGCCTTCTTCTCCGCCTCGGAGAGGAGCTTGTACTCCTCCTCGTCGAGGACGAACTTGTCGTAGCTCTCACGATTGAGGAAGACGATCATCACGTCATTCATCGAGCCCCAGGAGGCGTGGTTGCGCATACCATACTGCTCGGAGGTGTAGATGATCGCATTACCGTCCATCACGAAGCGGGGACCCATGGCGAAGTAGCCGGACTGGGTAAGGTTGTGGATCTCAGGATTGGCCTCGGTCGCACTGACGAGGGCGACATCGTAGTAGGGGTTGTGGCCGTTGTCGACGATGCTCATGGCGATCCACTTGCTGTCGGGTGACCAGGTGAAGTCGATCTGTCCGTCGCGCTCCACCTGATACCGTCCGTCAGTGATCTGGCGCTCTTTCTTCGTCTCGGTATTGTAGATCACGAGGCGGCTGCGATCCTTGAGATAGGCGAGGTCCTTGCCGTTGGGGGCAAATTGCGGGCAGGTCTTCTCCGACTTGTCACCGGGGATGAGGAGCTTCTCATCGATCAGGGTGCTGTGGGGGAAGTCCGGGTCCTCGCTGCGCTTGATCGTGGCGACGTAGAGGTCGCTCTTGCCATTGCGCTCGCTCGCATAGACGATCGTGCGGTCGTCGCCAAAGGTGACACTGCCCTCGGCTGCCGGGGTATTGGTGATGCGCTTCGTCGTGGTGTAGTCCGCCGAGGTGACGAAGACCTCACCGCGGATCACGAAGGCGACCTGCTTGCCGTCAGGGGAGATGGAGGCGGAGGTGATACCGGAGCGGAGCGAGATCTCCCGCTCAGGCTCCTCGACGTAGTCGCTGAGGATGCTCACCTGCACGCGCTGCGGCTGACCGCCTGCTCTCATCGTGTAGATCTCACCATCGTACCCATAGCAGAGGGTGCCGTCAGCAGCGGATGAGAGGAAGCGAACCGGGTGGTCGGTGTAGGAAGTGAGCTGCTTAACATTCTGTCCGTTAACGTCGGCAGAGAAGACGTTGAAGCAGCTCTTTGCTCCGCGCTCGCTGAGGAAATAGAGCGTCCGGCCGTCAGCCGAGAGGACCGGGTTGCGATCCTCACCCTTCCAAGTGATGATGGGGGTGTACTTCTTACTCTTGAAGTCATACCGGACGATGTCACGGGTGACGGAGGAGGTGTGATGCTTGCGCCACTCATTCTCCATCCCCTTATTGTCCTCATAGATCAGTCCGGATCCATCGGGGAGGAGTACACCGTCAGCAAGAGGCGTCGGCATTACCATCTCCGTACGACCGCCCTCGGCGGGGATGCGGTAGAGCTCGTTGTACCGCCCGGGGAAGATGGCACTGGACGCAGGATCCTGGATATGAGCTGCGTAGAGGATATACTTGCCGTCCCGTGACCAGGAGATGGGCTTCTCGGAGGTACTATGAGTGGTGACACGCTTCGCCTGACCACCACGAGCATCCATGACATAGATGTCCTCTCGACCGTCGGTGCGGGTGCTGACGAAAGCGATCTTGGAGCCATCGGGGCTCCACATGGGTCTGTAGTCATACCCCTCTGATGTGGTGAGGCGCCGTGCCGTGCCGCCCTGCGTGGCGACGCTGAAGAGGTCTCCCTGGTAGGAGAAGGCGATCTCCTTGCCATCGGGCGAGATGGCGGGATAGCGCATCCAGAGAGGTCTCTGCTCCTGAGCGGAGAGCATGGTCGCTGCTGTGAGGGCAACGCTTACCGTCAGGATGATCTTCCTAAGATTCATTTTGATTATAGTTAAGTGGTTTGATGAATGTTGCATCGGGTGTTAGCTCCGTCTCCCCCTCTGTCTTTCGCAAAATTAGTCAATTTATGGCAATGTCTTGCGGCTAATGGGACAGAACACATCAGGAGTGGTGCATTTGAGCAATACAGCTAAGCAAAACGCACCTCTTTGAGCGCTGCTCCGCCTGTCGCACTAACTTATCGGACGAAGCGATAGGCACCCCGGAGGGGTGCATTCTTCATAGCCCGGGTGTCAAGGCACGCAGTGCCGAAGACCCCGGGTTACCTGCGATCTACCTAATATATCATTGCTGTCCGATAAAAGTTTGTCGGACAGCAATGGTGTTATTATAACTCATAAGACTTTACTAATAACTCATACATCTTAGCTTGATGGTCATTCTTTATATCAACTTTCCATCCTGATGGTGACTTCTCCGCATCCAGATACATTAGGTACATTTTAATGCTCTGTAGTGCATGATTGTGGGCCTGATCCTTTATTCTTGCAAATTTGACCATCACAGGGTCGTCGCTTTGCTGAGAGTTAAAACTCTGCGAAATCATTGCGAGATTACCAAAGGAATGAATGTCGTCATCGTTCCATACATCGTTTTTTTCTTGATGTTGAGGGTGAAGATGTTCGATAGAACGGTTAGCTCTGAATACATATTCATCAACGATTTGTCTATCTTCTTCTGAATCAAAATAATGCTTTTTCTGTTCCCATAAGTAGTAGTCCAACCTCCAGAACCAATATCTGTCAACTCCATTTTCGTAAGTCATTTCACTTACATCTTTTGGAAGTGTATGGAGTGAGTTATCTATCTTTTTAATCCACAACAATAGGTCGTCTGTATTTTGCGCAAACTCATTGTGCAGTTTTATTAAAAAAGGTTTTAGCCAATTATAGAAAGGAGTCTGAGACACATAAAGCATAGACTGATATTGCTTCAACGCCTCCATTGATGATCCTTTCTTAAAAATCATATCATACTTATTTGTGATTTCATCCCCCTCCTTGTATACGATGTAATAGTCAAATAGCAATCGGTAGAAGAGAAGTTGGTTATAAAAGTCTTGTTTGTCAAGAATGGGATGTTGATCATATATCGTCAATAATTCACTCCTATAAAATGTATATGAACCAGACAAGTTCAAGTATATATCTAAAACCATCATTAAGAATTCCTGGAATGTAATAAGACTACGCTCCCCAGTCTCTGTATATGATGGTTTGAAATCCTGTGGTTCCGCTTCAATATCGCCTATTTTATTGTTATCTTCTGAATCGTATGAGCTTTCACACAGGTAAAATGCATCATTGAATTGGTGCTTTCTGCAATATTCAATTGCACGTTCAAACTTGCAACTATCAGAATTTTCTTCGTCTCGTTTAATCACAGGACGATTCATATCACACACAGTATTCCATATTCGGGTTAGATGCTCTTTGTTTTCCTCACCCTGCACAAGTCTTACTTTCAAGATCTCATGCTGCTCCAGGCCTTTGCCTCCTGCGTTCATGGCTTCAAAATACTTATTAAGCGACGCTGGGTTATTGGTGTATGATGAAGGGAGCTCAGAAAAGAAAAAAGACATTCTGTCGAAAACATCCTTAGCAAAAGCCTCTCGCATATCTTTGGAGGAGAATTCAGACGACATAAAGTTGGATATTAACCCTATGCCCTCCTCCATTTTTTTGTTGGAGTCAAAGACCTTTGTTTGACCGTAAATCACAGCAGTGAGGTATTCGTTATCTTTAGTTCTGGATATAAACCTTAGTCTTTTGCCCTCATCTAAGAAGCGGTTCCATTCATTGTAATAGTCTCGTAGGATGATAGCCAACAGGATTATAACGGTAAATCTTTGTTGTCCGTCTATCAAATCATAACGATTCCCTGATTTTATACAGGACAGCATTCCCAAATAATATGGAGTCCCATTATCATTGTCTGACCCAAAATGATTTTTTAGGTCAAAAAGCAAGCCTTTGATCTGTTCTTCTCCCCAGGAGAACAAACGCTGATAGAGGGGAATGGAGAAATTCAATTTTTCTTCAACTATCTTTTTGGGAGTATATCTATAGGTATTCATTGTTGTACTTTTCAATAATTGTCGAATCAGTAAAATCATTATTTAGTTCAGATAGTTCAGAAAACATATCCTGTAAACGCTGATAGAATCTCATGGCTATACCCTGTTCCTCAACGTCTCTTCCAGTTTTTTTGATAGAAGAGCCACACTCTGCCAAGAAAAAGGTAGGTGAAGATGCCTGGTCTATCATCATTACTATTTCGGAGTCTTTAGCATATTCTCTGATCATATAACTCAATGCGCGTTTTGTTTCATATCTATGTTGAGCTATACACCCCGATATGCAGAACAATGCTTCAGTCAAATACTGTTCGCCAAATTTCAAATAATAACAAAATAATAGAGTTTCAATAATATCTGCATATTTCCAGTGGGACTCCCATTTAAGATGATTCCGCAAAGATCGGACTTGGGGTGTCTCAGAAAACTGCTTAAACCTTATCACAAAATGTTCTGTGTATGCAAAGAAATGGGAACCGCCTTGGATTTTCTCGTAAAAATCGAATTTTTCCCCGAAAGGAGGTATCTCTGGAAGAATGAGGGCAGAAGAAAATTCTTCTTTAACACAGTAGCGTTCATCTGGATTGAAGCTCTTTTTTCGCATCCATTTTCTTAGCCTAAACAAATGTGTTGCAAGAGTTTTTTCCAACGATTGATATTCATTTTCAAGCATATCATTCCATCTGCTTGCCAAATGTTCCGCCTGCTTTTCGATGAAGATGTAGCGTAGATGGTGAGCCTTCAGCAAGTCAAAGTCTGACAGAGGTACGCCCTTGGAATTCTCATTTGAAAAGAACGTATATGCCAAATCCAAACGACTTTCCTTCAGAATGAGTACTGTGAATATAAGTTGGTTAATGATTCTGCTGCATAAAGTCTTGTCATGCGACCTTGAAGCTAAGTTCTTTACCAACCATCTGCTGTTTGCTATATGTTTCTTTGAGTTTTCTGATAAGAATTTCTGGTCCAGTAAAGGCATACTGCCCTGATAATTTAACTCGCGAGCAATAAGGGTTAGTGTAACCAATCTTTGTTGTCCGTCAATTACCTCATAATTGCCGTATGGGGATTTTTGCAAAATAATAGTTCCCAAGTGGTATTCGCCTTCATGGGGGATTTCTTTCAAGCTTTCCCAAAGGGCTTTGATCTGCTTGCCCTCCCAGCAATAGTTTCTTTGGTAGTCAGGTATTACAAGATTATTCCCGAATAGTTTCCCCAAAGAACAAATTGAGAGACAGACTTCATCATCATTTAGTCCGTCATCCGAAAAAACGGTTTCACCCTTATATGCTTCCACACTCGCATTAACGGCTGTTCGGCTTATAATCTTTTCTATGATTGGGTCAAAAATGCCCATCATTTCCTTGAAGGCCGCCAACACTTCTTCTGGTTTATCTGTCGGAGCAGCTATTCTGCATCGGCACTGATTCCTCCCCTGCCAACCTAACCAATGAAGCCTTGGATTTCGTGAGGTCTGAAACCTCAGTTCCTTTGCAAAATCCTTATAGTCTGTACTTTGATACTTTCCCTCAAGATGTAATTCAACAGCTCCTCCAATATATTCATAATGAAGATCCTGATCATCTTTTAGTGCTGTAGTCACATAGAGATACCTGCTAGACTGCCATGTACGATACTCATGGTAGGCATAAACAATTCTTTCTGGAAAGTTCTCTTTTATGAGCTCTTCAAAATTTGAATCAATCCAAGCCATAGTGTGTTATGTTTCAACAAAAATATGTATCCTTACGATGTTGGGGAAGGAGCATATTCATAGTGCTCAGTGCTCAATGTTCGCTGATAGCTAACAGAAGTATGACCCTGCCATCAATGGATAAACTAGTATAGACCTCCCCATTTTTAGACAACAGGGTGGTGTTTTTTCTTTCACTGCTACAAACGTACTTATTTTCTCACATTATTATTCGTCCTTTTTTGAGTTCGTTCATAGTATAAATTCAAGTACCAAGTGCAATTTACCGATGTTTTTGTGCTTAGGGAATTCTGTTCCATTATCAGTTGTAATCCTCGTACCATATGGAGTACGTAAATGGAATTTCGCCACTTCGTTCCGCATGCTTCACCCATTAAATCCCCCTCCCACAAAGTGCATTGCCTCTTGTCCTTTAATCTACTTCTATTTGGGAAATGTACCTGTGCCCCAGGGGTGACGTTTTTGAGGAGTGGGCTCACAGTTTGATAGATAGCAGCTCGGAGGGCTTCAGAGTGGCGTTGATCCGGAATTGGGTGATGAGTCTTTTGCCACTCTTTTCCTTCATTTTGTTGACAAAGAAAAGAGCATTAAAGGCACAGTTGGAAGAAATGCGGCGACAAACAATTGCACTCGTAGAGAAAGTAGTATACCGCGGTCCTTCTCCTGATACAGAGGCGATAGGGAAGTGTTTCCTGGGGCACAACGACTCAAAGACACATCCTGTTCAGACTATGCGTGCCAAAAAGATGTGGGATATACTTAATTGTTCTCTTGACACTTTTGACTCTCTATATGATGACGACGGCGTAACCCTCTGCTTCAGGGCACACCCATCGGATGATGGGTTAGAATACGATTCTTGTAATCAAGTACTATATCTCGGTGAGGAAATTGACAATTGGAATGAAGGGTTGGACAAGGAGTTCACGAAGGATCTTCACCTTATTTATGCGTTTCACAACCTGTGGGATCATATGCATTTCTCTATCTTTGACCTGCTATGGGTTAGAGACTTTACTGTAGAGTTGTTCATAGAGAGTTCTTATACTACATACTCTGGTGATTATGATGACCTCGACTGGAGTAAATATGATTTTTACGACTAGAATACACCTCTAAGCCACTTATGACCTATACACCATTATTTCGATAGTAATTCTTTGTTTTTCTAAAGAGTCCTATGCAGATTAACAAGGCGAATAGGTCATTCTAAAGAATACTTTTCAATGACTTCTTTAAACTCCTCAGGATAGTTTGCTTTAAGATAAGCCATTTGGTAGGCGATCCAAGTGTAGCCAACGGCATGAGCTTTAATGAAAGCAAAGGTTGCGTTTCTCTCAATCGCATCCCAAATCTTTTCAAGAGACTGCTCGGGATGCCCGTTTTTGAGCCCACCTTCCATAAATTGAGCCTTTAACTCAGGAATTAAAGCTATTCGTTTTTTTACTACTACCCGCCTTAGCAGATCACTCTCATCTCTCGTGAAGTTAGAGACCAAGCGAGAAATCAGCATAATTTGCTCCTGGTACACAATCACTCCGTATGTATCGTGTAGGTGTTTTTCCAGTTCCGGGATGTCGTATTCTATTGGAGCCTTGCTATTTTTCCGTTGAGTGAGGGTTCTAATTTTATTGAACGACCTTGCTTGATACAAACTATTCAATACTATTAAATCCTCGAAACACATGGGGTGGAAATCAATGAGAAGTTTGCGTATTCCTTCCTCTTCGAACTGGAATATATCATCTGTCATCCCATTTTGGAACAATTCGAATGTCTTTGTATCATCTATAGGAATTCGTTCAATATCTACGCTTACGCCTTTACATTCCTCGATTTTCTTTATGGTATCCTTTAATACCGACAATGCAACCAATCCAAAGAATTCGAATTCCCCATTACGAGGATAGTACTTTTTACCATACTCTTGTTGTATCCAATCTATGACGTGTTCCCTGCCTTCCGAATCAAAATCCAACGCAATATATGGGATTGATGCACTTTGTGGACTAATGAATCGTTCAAATAACAAACCATACTTCAATGGGTCTATTTTATTGATACCCAGGCAATAATTTACAATACTACCAGCCGAGGTACCACGTCCGGGACCTACATATAGATTGAGTCTAGTCTGTGCTACGGTGACCACTTCATACAAGAAGAGGAAAAGGTCAGTTGCCTCACGTTTCTCAATGATCTGCAATTCAAAATTCAATCTGTCAGACACTTCGTTGGGAAGTGGATCTCCGTACAGATCCTTAGCCTTAGAAAATGACAAACTTCTAAGATAATCGTGTTCTTTATCATTAATGTTAGCAAGCATATTTTCATTGTCTGTAATAGTTATTCGCACGAGGCTTATCCCCGATTGTAGCTACTCTTTTTTATTTTGAAATATGTGGATGATTGAGTACACTTTCAAGCCTACTCTTACCTTTAATCCCACAATATCTCAAATAAAACGCTAAGAAATTGAATAGTAGGTGATAGGCTTTGCAATAGCGCACCAATTGTTTCTCTCCGTGAAGGTGATATGCACGAGGTTTCAGCTCATCAAGAAACCGGGTATTCCACGTTCTACCATCATTTGTGGAAAACTCTACCTTTCTTGAGTCCTTTGGAGAAATTCTAAGCATCTCTTTTTCTCTTACAATCATCTGTGACATAATTGTTATATATTTCTTGGCTTGCAAAATGTGGGGAAGCCATATCCCACGTTTATCTACATCACAAAGATAAGAGCTCCTTATGCCAATTGTGGGCATATGATTACAAGAAACACACTCTCGTGAATATTAACAATTTGTGAAGTATCTATTGGGATACCTTCTATTCCATTTGGCAGGGACCCAAAGGAGGAGGTAGGAGGCTTAAAGCCACAAAGCTAAGTATCCCAACTCGTGAAATACTTAGCTTTGCGAATCGCATTTGATGTGCAGCTTTAATGGTTACTTCAGGGAGATTTTGTGGGTGGTTTCGCGTTTCTTGGCGTTGATGAGGTCGGCGTAGATTTGGGTGGTGGAGACATTCTTGTGGGTCAGCATTTTGGAGACGGTGTAGATGTCTGTTCCCATGGAGAGTTGGAGTACCGCGTAGGTGTGTCGGAAGCAGTGAAAGGTAATGTGTTTGGTGATACCAGCTGCCTCAATCCACCTCTTTAGAGGGTAATTGGTCATGCTTCGCTCTAACCCTTTAAACACCTTTCTTGTGCTCGGTTCTCCGCATAGTTCGTATGCTTCATAGCTGATAGGGAGGGTTGCTTCGGTCTCGGTCTTTTGGGTCTTGATGCGGATGCAATAGCCATCATCTGGAGCCAGCTCTATGTGGTGCCATTTCAAGTTCAGTATATCACTGATGCGTAAACCTGTGAGGCAAGCAAAAAGTGACGCACGCTTCAGTACTTCGTAGTCACACGGAGTCTGAGCCAGACGCTTCAGCTCGTCAAGTGTGAGGTACTCTTTCTTGACCTCTTGGGGCTCAGTCTTGTCCAAAAATTCATTGACATTCTCCTTGATGAGTTTGTCTCTGTAGGCAATCTTCAACAACCCTCTAAAGGTCGAATAATACCCCGAAGCAGAGTTTACTGAGATTTTTCCCTTGCGTTGCAGTTTATTGGCATTGAGTAGGTACTCTCTAAAGTCTTGGCAGAGCTCCATAGTGATGTCGCCAAAAGTGCAGCGCCCCTGCACGAAGTTGTAGAAGTGCTTATAGACGATGTCCCACTTCTTTACTTCCTGCCATAATTAATCGTTATTTCGCCTTGTTTTGTTATCTCATCATACTCCATATTCAACCATATTCAACTTTGTCCAGCACCTCGGGAGGACGAAAGGGGGTGGGGTAGGTGTGCGGTACAATAGCGGTACAAAAATGGGCGCAAAAACGACTGAAATCGGTGACGGACGAGCGTTTGGACAAAACAAAAGGCACTCAAATAGAGTGCCTTAGTGAAGATTTGCGAGGGATGGGCAGTGGCCCTTACTTGCCGATGCAGAAGTGGGAGAAGATGGAGTCAAGGAGGTCCTCTGTGACGACATCCCCGATCACCTCGCCCATCGCTGCCGTGGCATCGCGTAGGTCCTGAGCCAGCAGCACGGTGGGCTGATCGGCCTTTAGCCCCTCCTCCACTCGCGCCAGACCATCGGCTGCACGGCGGAGCGCCATCGCCTGACGGAGGTTGCTGACCACCACCTCACCCTCTGCGACAACGAGGTTGGCAAAGTGGCGGTGGAGGAGGTCGGTCACCTTCTTCGCCTCTCCGGGGTCCCTGCCGATGATGTCGATCACCTCATGGATGCCCAGCGAAGAGAGGTGATCCGACATCCGACGGCGCTCCTCAGCCGTGGTCTCATCGGACTTATTGAGCAGTGCCACCACCTCGGGCGCCTCAGGGGGAAGCCTTCTCCACACTTCACTCACCGCCTCGGTCGTCTCCCGCGGATCGATCATCCAGAGGACGAGCAGTGCAGAGCCGACCTCGCGGATCGTCCGACCGATACCAAGGCTCTCCACCGGGTCATCCGTCTCACGCAGTCCGGCGGTATCTATGAGGCGAAACTCTTGTCCGTCAATAAACAAGTGTCCCTCGATGGTGTCACGGGTGGTTCCCTCCACGTCGGAGACAATGGCACGGTCCTCGCCAAGCAGGTTATTGAGCAGGGTAGACTTGCCGACATTAGGGCTGCCCACGATAGCGATCGGTATGCCCCGCTTGACCGCCTCCCCCTTCCGGTAGCTCTCCGAGAGGGCGAGCACCTCCGCCCGCAGCGCTTCGCAGCTCTGCAGTAGCTCCGGGCGGGCGACAAAGTCGACATCCTCCTCAGAGAAGTCCAGCTCCAGCTCCAGCAGGGAAGCCACCCGGATCAGCCCGTCACGCAACTCTGCGACACGGGTGCCGAAGCGCCCGGTCATCTGGGTGAGCGACATCCTGAGGGCAGACCTATTTGTCGCCAAGATGACATCATTGACCGCCTCGGCACCACCGAGCGTCAGCTTCCCGGCGAGTACCGCCCGACGGGTAAATTCGCCCCGCTCTGCCACCCTTGCCCCGACGGCACAGAGCTGCTCGATCACCAGAGAGAGGATCAGCGGTGAGCCGTGCAGCGTCAGCTCCACCATCTCCTCGCCGGTATAGGAGTGAGGCGCACGATAGACGAGCGCCATCCCGTCATCGATCATCTCGCCCGTCGTATGATCGACAAGATGACCATAGACCATTTGGTAGCCCTCCGTCTGAGCGAGTGATACAGCGTCCCTGCGCTTAGGGACGAAGACCCTGTCCACCAGCGAGAGGGCAGAGGGGCCGGACACCTTGATCATCCCTACAGCGGAGACTCCGGCAGGCGTGGTGACGGCACAGATGGTATCGTGGATAGGCATAATTTATATAGGATGCAAAAAAAGCACTGACAAAGGCTTGCGGCCTCCGTCAGCGCTTATGGTGTCTTGCTTTAGAAAAAAGCGAGCGATGGACTACATCGCAAGAGGTCTTACTTATCAGCCTGATCCTCCTTCTTGGCGGCACGCTTACCATAACGATTGAGGAACTTGTCCACACGACCTGCCGTGTCGACGAGCTTAGCCTTACCGGTATAGA
>QWBY01007722.1_pt1 | contig 13491 bp, 12 predicted proteins | sample 1972471 | NCBI WGS metagenome assembly QWBY01 (sample SAMN09866722, study PRJNA288562) | Human gut metagenome isolate term6_stool, whole genome shotgun sequencing... | reverse complement strand
GACGCGCTAGACTTAGGATCTAGTGTCAACGACGTGGGGGTTCAAGTCCTCTTTCCCGCACCAAAAGAAGTGTTCGCACTTCTTTTTTTTATACATAAAATCACTTGCTTACTAGTCCATTGATTAATCATCTTAGTGTCAATACCATAAACATGATTAAGATACTATCGGCATCTATAGCTCAGTGGATAGAGCAGCCGACTCCGGATCGGCAGGTCGAAGGTTCGATTCCTTTTAGATGCGCCAAAAAATTCTTGACAAAGCTAAGTCTTTGTGATACTATATATTCAGTTTAATAATCAAAGATAATGAGAGGAAGAGTAGTATACTTAAGCTTATTCAGAGAGGGGATGCTGGCTGTGATTTCCCTATAAGCACTTATATGAAGACTAACCTTGAATCGGATCCGAAAGGAATCACGGAGTTAAGCACGTTATAGCTTTAAAAAGAAGTAATTAGGGTGGAACCACGGTCTCATCGTCCCTTGGGGGATGGTGGGCTTTTTTTATTTCACCATCAATGATATTTATAGGAGGTAAAAATGTCAAAGATTATTGTAACACTACCTGATGGCTCTAGTAGAGAGTATGATAAGGGTGTTAAGCTTTATGATGTGTGCAAGGACATATCTGAAGTTTTATTAAGAGATGTATTAGGGGCTGTTGTTAATGGCACAACAATGGGTTTACAAGAAACGCTAGAAGAAGACAGTAAAGTAAAATTTGTTAAGTTTGAAGATAAGGAAGGCAAGGCTATATTTTGGCATACATCTGCCCACCTTATGGCTTACGCAATACAAAGATTATACAAGGATGTTAAGTTCGCTATAGGTCCATCTATTGATGATGGTTTCTACTACGACTTCGATACAGAACATAGATTTGTTCCTGAAGATTTTGAAAAGATAGAAAAAGAAATGACTGCCATAGTTAAAGAGGGCGGAGTTCTTGAAAGATACGAAATGCCTAGAGACGAAGCAATTGAGCACTTTAAGAAGCTTGGAGAAAAGTACAAGGTTGAACTAATCGAAGACCTTCCAGAAGATGCACACATTTCATTCTATAGATTAGGTGACTTCGTTGACTTATGTAAGGGACCACACCTTTATGACATCTCAAAGATTAAAGCATTTAAACTATTATCAATCGCAGGTGCATATTGGAGAGGCGACGAGCACAACGAAATGCTTCAAAGAATCTACGCAGTATCTTTCCCTAAGAAGAAGATGCTTGATGAGCACTTAGCAAGACTTGAAGAAGCAAAGCTTAGAGACCACAGAAAGATTGGTAAGGAGATGGATCTATTCAGCATGCATGATGAAGGACCAGGCTTCCCATTCTTCCATCCAAACGGTATGGTAGTTAGAAACGAACTTCTTTCTTGGTGGAGAGCTGTCTTATCTAAGAATGGTTATGGAGAAATCCTAACACCTATCATCTTAAACGAAGACCTATGGCACAGAAGTGGCCACTGGGATCACTACAAAGAAAATATGTACTTCACAAAGATAGATGACAAGGACTACGCTATCAAACCGATGAACTGCCCAGGCTCAACTATAGTATACGCAAACAGCCAACACTCATACAAAGAGCTTCCAATAAGACTTTCTGAGTTTGGTCAAGTACACAGACACGAACTTTCTGGTACTTTACACGGACTATTCAGAGTAAGAACATTTACTCAAGACGACGCGCATGTATACTGCTTGCCATCACAAGTTGAAGATGAAGTATTTAAGATGATAGACCTAGCTGACTACTTATACAGCACATTCGGTTTTAAATACACAGTTGAACTATCTACAAGACCTGATGACTTTATGGGCGAGATAGAAACTTGGAATATAGCCGAAGCGGCACTAAAGTCATCACTTGAGAAGAGAGGTATTAAATACACTATAAACGAAGGCGATGGTGCTTTCTACGGACCAAAGATTGACTTCCACTTAGAAGACGCTATAGGCAGAACTTGGCAATGCGGAACTATACAACTTGACTTCCAAATGCCAATTAACTTTGACTTAACTTACATTGCTGAAAACGGCGAAAAGAAGAGACCAGTTATGCTTCACAGAGCTTTATTTGGATCTATAGAGAGATTCTTAGGCATACTTATCGAACAATTCATAGGTAAGTTCCCACTATGGCTTGCGCCAGTACAAGTGAAGATATTATCTATATCAGAAAAGTTTAACGACTATGCAAAATCTGTTTATGATGAACTAAAAGCTAAGGGCTATAGAGTAGTGCTTGATGATAGAAATGAAAAGATTGGCAAGAAGATAAGAGAAGCACAAGTAGAAAAAGTTGAATACATGCTAATAATAGGTGAGGAAGAAGTTAATACTAAGACAGTAACTATTAGACACAGAGACTTAGGTGATCAAGGAAAAGTGTCACTAGATGACTTTATATCAAGAATTAAAAAAGAAATTGATACTAAAGAAATAGTTAAGAAGGAAGAAAAATAACATACTACTAAAGTATGAAAATTAAGATAAAATTAAATAATTTATTTTATAATCAAGGGAAATTCGACATTTCTCTTGATTTTTTTTGCAATTTATTATAAAATATCTATTACCTAAGGGAGGTAATACGATGAAGAATATTAAACATAGACCTTATGTCTTATTATTATCTTTATTTCTGATCTCAGTGATTGGATTTAAAGACTATGGTGTTATGCTTAAACCTTTCGTTGGCATTGACAATGTAAAACTAGCAGAAAAAGAAATTGTAAACATAATAAATGAAGATAGTAACTCATACATAGTTAGAAAAGCTGGCAAAGATATGAGACTTAGCAAAGATTCTTTAATCGTAACTCAAAAAGATACTAAGATGTACAAAGTAGTTTCTTTCACAGGCATATCTACATCAAAGGGTGTAGACCCATTTGACTATTTATTACCTGGAGAGACAGTTGAACTACTAAGTACTAATGCTGATGGTTCAATCTTTGTAGATTCAAGAAAGAGAATCGGCTTTGTTAACATTAATGATTTAGAGAACGTTAAAGTGGAAAACAGCACTGACGCTTATTCTAAGGTTAACAAGACACTAAAGTCTGGAGCAAATTCATTAGTACTAAAGAAGAGTGACAAGGTAAGCATTGTTGATTACGATGGAAACTTCTTCACTCTAAGCGATGGCAATAACAAGTTCAAAGCACACAAGAACGACATTTCTTTCTCAGAAGTGAAAGCCGAAGTAGTAAATATCGATAGATCAAGCTACTCTGGACGTTCTGATGTTCAAGGACTTATTGAATTTGCTAAAGCACAAATCGGTAAACCTTATCTATTTGGATCAAGTGGACCAGACAGCTTCGACTGCTCAGGCTTGGTTTACTATTGTTACAAAACTGTACTTGGTACAAACATTGCAAGATCATCAGCAGCACTTGTATCATGCGGAGTTGCTGTAGAGAGAGAAAACTTATTACCTGGAGATATACTTTTATTTAACACAAACGGCAAGGGCATATCACATGCAGGTATATACATTGGCGACGGCAAGATGGTACACGCATCAAGCGGACAACTTATGAGCGTTGTTATTTCAGACATCGACTCAGGTTATTACTTACCAAGATTCGTTGCAGCAAGAAGAGTAATTAAATAATTATATTGAGCTTCCAATTGTGGAAGCTCTTTTTCATGTCAGGCGCGTGAAATTTTGCGTAGAAACCTCATCAAGAAAGGTCTAGATTATATCTAGACCTTTTCTTTTACATGAATTCTTTATTATTCACAGTGATCACATTTTAAGTTTTGCTGATTGAAAGCTGAATTACGCACTTCACTAGGAAGTTTTCCTTTGTATCTCTTGTAATATATGGAGAATTTACTTGCCGATGTGTATCCAACGGACTCTGCTATCTCTTTTATAGGCAGCCCTGTGTTTAGTAGAAGTGTTTCAGCCACATTCATTCTTTTTCTGAGTATACTCCGTGATGCTTTGACCATATTTTTCTTTGAATAGATTTTTTAATTTAGTTCTACACATTTTAGATATTTTTTCAAGCGTACCTTGATTTATATTCTTAGCGAAATGATCTTCTAAAAATCTAGCGACATCATCAAGCGCTTTATCATCATCAATTTCAATTTTATATTTTTTTCTATTTAAGTATGTGTCTATTACTATACTTATCCACTCATTTGCTTTGGCTTTAAAGAAAAAATCTGCAGCAGGGGCATCCATTTTACAATTTAAAATTTCCATTGCCACTTTTTCTAAGGCCTTTGTAAGTATAATTTGATTAGTTTGAAGTAAGGTAGAATAAAAAGATTCTGGATCAATATTAATGGATGATAGGTGCTTTTCCAAAAGTTCTCTTTTAAAGCCAATAGATACAGCAAGATAATAGCAGTTCTCATGTAATAAAAACACAAAATCATCTCTTATATTATCAAAATCAAGAGTACATAAAGAGTTTGCAGTCAAGGTTTGATAAGGACTCCAACAAAAAGTATGCCCCGCACTTGAATACTTCTTATTATTTTTACATTCTTCTACTTTCATATAATCTTTTACCAAATCATAGTAACTCATAATTCATATACCCCTTTTAGACAATATTCCAATTGGCCTTTTCAATTCAAAGCTATTGTATTATAATTATAACCGATGTATAATAAAAAAGCAATGATAGCTATTGTAAACTAAGTAAATTCATATCTAAAAAGAATATTAAAGTAAGGAGATTTGAATATATGGTCAAATTACTTAAACGTGCCTAAAACTATTCCTCAAGATTGGATTTCAATTCCACATGGAAAAGCACTAAAAAATCAAGCTTATAGAGTTGTAGATGAACTTGGAAGGAACTGCCCCAATTATGTAATGGGTGAGCTTTTAATAGGTGGAGTTGGTGTTGCTAAAGGTTACTATGGCGACAGAGAATTAACGGTGAAAAAAATTTTCAAAAAGGATGGAATAAGATGGTACAAAACAGGTGATAACGGGAGAACATGGGATGATGGAACAATAGAATTCTTAGGGAGAAAAGATACACAGGTTAAAATAAAAGGCCATCGTATTGAGCTTGGTGAAATTGAAGATGCAATATTAGGCGAAATAAAAATAGATTATATATGGGTGGGTCATTTTTCTTGTATCGAAAACCACAATTTCGCTAAGGAATTAGCCATTAAACTTGGAAAGGTGTGTAAAAATGACGAGAACTGAAATTAGCTTAGAAGCTTTTATAAAAGAAGAGAAAAAAGGATATATCTTTTCTATTATCCTGGCCATCATTGGTGTTGGATTTGGGATGATTCCGTATATATGCATTTCGGAAATTATTTTGAATTTAATTAAAAATATGAATAGTTTTAAAACTTATGTGATTTTATTCTCTATATCAATGATAGCATATGGTGTAAAATATACTTGTACAGGTATTTCAACATCGTTATCTCATGAAGCTACTTTTAGGGTGCTAGATAAATTACGTAATTATATAGCAGAAAAACTAACAAAGGTCCCAATGGGATATGTTATTGATAATTCTTCAGGTATGTTTAAAAGTTTGTTTGTAGAGAGAGTTGAACAACTTGAAGTTCCATTGGCTCATGCTGTTCCTGAGGTAGCTTCAAACATACTAGTTCCTATTGCGATTATTATATATATTTTTACACTAAATTGGAAAATGGGCATAGCTTCAGTATTAACAATACCATTTGGTATAGGTTCCTATTCAAAGATAATGAATACTTTTTCAGAAAAATACAAAAATAACATAGATATAAGAAATCATATGAGTTCTACCGTGGTTGAATATATTAATGGAATAGAAGTTGTAAAGACTTTTGGTCAGGGAGAAAATTCCTATTCAAAGTTTGTGAATGTGGTAAAAAAGAATACAAAAGCTAATATCAAATGGCTAAAAAGTACTCAAAAATATACTTCATTTATGATGAATCTTGTCAGCTCTATGGTTTTTACACTGCCAATTGGTTGTTATCTTTATAGCATAGGAGAACTTAGCTTAGCAGATTTCCTTTTCAGTTTGATTTTATCCCTAGGGATTACAGGCCCTCTTTTATCAGCAGTGATATATACTGATAATTTAGCAAAAATAAAAACGATAATGAAAGAAATAAACGATATTTTGAACGTAGATGAATTGGTAGGTGTAAATAGCATCAAAAAAACTATATTGAATTATGATGTTGAGTTTAAAAATGTAGATTTTCAATATATTGAAGGGCAAAATATCTTGAACGAACTTTCATTTAATATAAAGCAAGGAGAAAAAGCAGCTATTGTTGGGCCTTCAGGTTCTGGGAAATCTACTGTTGTCAAGTTGATAAATAGGTTTTGGGATCCTCAAGTTGGAAGTATTTCTATAGGTGGAGTAAATATTAAAGATATTCCCATTGCACAATTAACCAATATGATTTCTTATGTTTCACAAGATAACTATTTATTCAATAGAAGTATAATGGAAAATTTGAAATTGGGAAATGAAAATATAGAAGACAGCTTGGTAATAGATGTTTGTAAAAGAGCTAATTGCCACGATTTTATTATGGAATTTGAGCAGGGTTATCAAACTGTAGTTGGAAAAGAAGGAAATCTTTTATCAGGAGGGCAGAAACAGAGAATAACTATAGCACGAGCTATGTTGAAGAATTCTCCAATAGTAATTTTAGACGAAGCCACCGCATATGTAGATCCGGAAAATGAAACGTTGATTCAAAGTGCTATAACAGACTTAACAAAAGATAAAACGTTAATAGTTATAGCCCACAGATTAAATACAATTGTAAATTCGGATCAAATCATATTATTAGAAAACGGAAAACTAGTTTCGTCAGAAAGACTAACTATTAAAAGTCAATAGGTGAAATGAATAAAATATAGGAATTGATATGAATTAAAAATGCATAAAAATAAGCACAACAAAAAGACCTAATGTTTAATAAACTTTAAAAAATAGGTTAATAAAGTTTTTACTCTTTAAATTGTAATTTTTTCAAAAGAACCTGTAAATGGTAAAGGCTAAGCCCGAGCTTCGCTCGCCATTTACAGAACCTTTCTCAAAAATTAGTAAACAGTTAAGCAAAAACTAACTCTGCACTTGATAAGGTTCGTTTTTAGTAAGAACAGCAAAAATAGTATGAATAAGCTTCCTAGCAACAGCATTAGTAGCAACTAGATGATGTTTTCCTTCGCTAATCTTTTTCTGATAATAAGCTGAGAAAACTGGGTCATTAAACTCCGCAATTAAAGCAGCTTGAAACAAAGCACGCCTTAAATAAGGAGAGCCTCTTTTACTCATATGATTATGAGTAGACTCATAATCACCAGATTGCGATACACTAGCATCAATACCAGAATAAGCAACTAGCTTAGAAGGATTGGAAAATCTACTAATATCACCAATTTCACCAAGAATATTTGCACCATTAACAGGACCAATACCAGGAATGGTAGTGATAGGTGAGTTAAGCTTTTCTAATAAACATTCAATCTCTTTATCAATATCAGAAACCTGATTTTGAATAAAAGAAATTTGTTGGATAAGCATTTTAATCTGAAGAGAAAAAGAATCAAGAGAAAAATTAATGCCAAAAGAAGTAGAAGCTTTTCTAGAAAGCTCATCAATCTTCCTAGAAGCATAATTTTTTCTAGAAACAGACTCAAGAAAAGCATTCAAATCATCAGAAGAAATATCTTCAAAATCAGATGGAGACGAAAAAGTTTCAAGAATTTGTTTAGAAGTTTTACCGAAAATATCACTAAAAGAAGAAGCATATTCAGGAAAAACTTGATCTAAAAGAGCAATAGTTTTTCTTTTAAGATCTCCAATAGAAGAAACTAAGTAAGATCTAAACCTAGAAAGATTTCTTAAAGACATAAAATCTTCGCTCAAAAGAGAAGATTCAACAAAGTCACCATAGCGTAGAAGATCAGCAATTAAAAGAGAATCAATAATATCAGTTTTTCTTTTTCTAATCTCAATACCTTGTCGCCAACCATCAGTTTGAATAGGATTAATAACACGAACAGTAAAGTTGTTTTTGACAAGATATGAGTAAATAGAAAGCCAATAATGGCCAGTAGCCTCCATACCAACTTCGAGTTCACTTTTGAAATTGCTTAGCTTCGAAATTAAGCTTTCGGCACCATCAACAGAGTTAGAGAAGGAAAAAGCCTTAAAAATAACTTTTTTCTTATCATCTATCAAGGAAGCTACATGAGTATTTTTACCAATATCAATACCTAAATAGAACATTTGATACCTCATAAAAAGTATTTTAGATAGACACCTCAAAATCTAATAACGTTACTGCCTTATGTTATATACGAAGTATATCTAATAACAATATTATACAGTAAAACTGAATAATACTTAGTCGAAAAAGGGTTATAGGTTACCTTTAACAACCTAAATACATTATATAAGGAGGTAAGAGATGATAAAAGCTTATAAATTATTCTTCAAGTTTGCTGGCACAAGACAATTTTTATGGTGGAAAAGCATATGTTTAGAGCTTTTAAAATGTATATTTATTATGGCAAATTATGCTTTGCTTCTTTATTCTATAAAGCTACTTTTGGACAGTGCTATAGATATAAAGATTTCAATTTTAATTTTTATAGCTCTCTTAATTCTCATGATTGGGCAAATTTTACTTTCTATAAAATCAAGGGATGTACAAACGGAAGCAGTTTATTCTATGTGCGAGGATAAAAGAATATCCATCGCAAATAAAATGAGATTTATGCCCATGGGATATTTTAGCAGTCATACCTTAGCTAATTTAACTGGCATTACAACAGAAACAATGAATGAACTTGAGAGTATGTCTTTAGCTGTTGTATCGACAACATTAGTTGGAATTATAAATAGCATAGTTCTGTCAATGGTTATTTCCATATTCTCTTATAAGATAAGCATTATCTATTTATTAGGTATAGGATTCTTTTTGCTAATAAATAACAAGTTGTTAAATCTTTCAAAGGAACTTGCGCCAAGAAGAGTGAAAAATCAGATGGAATTTGCTGACAGTGTACTGGAGTTTATTAGGGGAATGGAAGTAATAAGGTCGTATAATTTGTTTTCTTCTTCAAAAAGTGATATAAGCCAGTCCATAAAAAGGCTTCATATTGCAAGTTTAAGGATAGAGAGAATGAGAGTTCCCTATATTTCTTTACAAAAAATGGTATTAAGAATTATGAGTATGCTCGCGGGACTTGTATCAGTCTATTTGTATTTTCATAGTGATATAGGCTTAATAGCTTGTTTGGTTTTAATTATCATCTCATTCCAAATATATAGCCAACTGGAAGATGCTTCAAGTATGTTTTTTATGTTGCCTATAATGGTTACCGATATAGAAAAAATTATGTCAATTGATCAACTCCCTTCAATAAAATCAGGGAACATAAAGGTAGCTCCAATAAATTATGATATAAGATTTAAAAATGTTGATTTTTCTTATGGGGATGAAAAGGTATTAAAAAATATAAATTTATTTGTAAAGCAGGGTTCAACGACAGCTATTGTTGGGCCAAGTGGCTCTGGTAAGACAACTTTGGCAAATTTAGTTAACAGATTTTGGGACGTAGATAGGGGAGAGATAACATTAGGAGATGTCAATATTAAGGATTACGATTTGGAAAACCTTATGTCCCAAATTAGTATGGTCTTTCAGAGGGTGTATTTGTTTAGAGATACAATAGAAGCAAATATTAAGTTTGGCAATCCGGAAGCTGAAATACAAGATATTAAGGAGGCAGCAATCAATGCTAAATGTGATCACTTCATATCAAAACTAGATGATGGATACAATACGATTATAGGAGAAGGAGGAGCTGATTTATCAGGAGGAGAAAGACAAAGGATATCCATAGCAAGAGCAATATTAAAGAATGCACCTATTATCATTTTGGATGAAGCGACAGCCAATATAGATCCTGAAAATGAAAGAGATATCAGCACAGCGATTAAAAATCTTACTCAGGATAAGACAGTTATTATAATAGCTCATCGCTTAAAAACAGTAAAAGAAGCTGATCAGATTGTGGTTTTAAATAGAGGTGAAATAGAACAGATTGGAAAACACAGTGAATTGATTCAGGAAGAAGGACTTTATAAAAATTTTGTAAGAAATATAGAAAAAGCGAAAAATTGGAAAATTTAAGGAGTTGAAAAAAATGAAAAAGAGATTAACAGCAAAGGATCTAATAACAGTTGGTATAATGGTAGTTTTGACTATGGTGGCCTTTATGATAAGTGGAATTTTAGGAAATATTCCCATACTAATGCCACTCATACCTTTTTTCTTAGGAATACTTGGAGCTTTACCATTTTTAGTTGTTAGCACAAAAGTAGGAAAATTTGGAGCTATTTCAATTATGGGAATCCTTCTTGGTTTAATTGGATTCTTGATGGGTCAACATTGGATATTACTACTATGTGGATGTGTTTGCGGTATTCTTGCAGATCTAATTATAAAATCGGGAGAATATAAGTCAAGTAAAAAACTCGCAATAGGATATGGAGTTTTTACCGAATGGTCAGTCGGTTCTATGTTACCTATGTGGATTATGAAGGACGTATATTTTAGCAAATATGAACAAATAGCACCAGAATATGTTAAAGCTGTTCGACCTTTGACAGAAAACTATATGTTGATAGTAGTTGTAGCTTTAGGTTTTGTTGGGGCTTTAATAGGATATTTCATTGGTAAAAAATTATTAAATAAACATTTTAAAAGAGCAGGTATAGTATAGATGACTTTGCATAAAGAATCGTTAGCTAAACTCGACCCTAGAACCAAGCTATTACTTTTGATTGTAGTAAATATTATAGTATTAAATGCATATGATTATGGTAATAGACTTTATATCAAATTTGCCTTGTTTGCTTTAACAGCAGGTTTGCTTTTATGTGAAGGCGAAGTTAGTGCAGTGGTTAAGGGGATTATTATATATATATCTGCACAACTAATAAGGATAAGTGGGATGGCAGATGCTATTCCACTTATCCTTAACATTTTTATTAATGTGTATGTTAATATCATTGCAAAAATGTTTCCTTGTTTATTTTGTGGCTATTATCTTCTAAATACTACAGAAGTATCATCTCTATTAGAAGCTTTTAGAAAGATGAAAATTCCAGAAAAAATAAATTTACCACTATCTGTTGTTTTTCGATTCATACCAAATGTAATAATGGATAATATAGAGATAAAAAAAGCTATGAGAATTAGGGGGATAAGTTTTAAAAATAGTATTTCTATTTTTAAAATTATTGAGTATAAATATATTCCCTTAATGATGTCATCTATGAAAGTTGGGGAAGAACTTACAGTTTCAGCTTTAACAAAAGGATTATCAATAGAAGAAAACAGATCATCTATTCATCGATTATGTTTTGGTAAAGTTGATTATATCTTAATGAGTATGCTTTTTTTCCTAGTAGTTTTATTTATAAGAGGTTGACCATGATAAAATTTACAAACTTAAATTTCAAATACATGAATTCTGACAAAAAATGTTTAGAAAACATTAACTTAGAGATAAAAAAGAACGAATGCATTTTATTTACAGGAGTTTCTGGGTGCGGAAAAACTAGCATTTTAAGGCTGATCAATGGATTGATACCTAATTTTTATTTTGGTGAATTAACTGGACAAGTATGTATAGATGATGAGAACATTACAAATATGGATATAAGAGACATATCTCGCAAAGTAAATTCTGTATTCCAAAATCCAAAAAGTCAATTTTTTAATGCCATAGTAGAAGACGAATTAGCATTTAAACCTGAAAATTATAATATGAATCCAAAAGATATTGTAAAGAATATAAAAGACATCTTGGAAAAATATAAGCTTAAAGACTTTCAAAAAAGAAATCTTTTTACACTATCAGGTGGAGAAAAGCAAAGAATATGTTGCTTAACTTCTGAAACCTTTCCAGCTGAAATTATTGTGTTGGATGAGCCATCATCTAATTTGGATGTTGACTCTATAGAGAAATTGAGAGAAATAATAACAAAATGGAAAAAAGAGGGAAAGACAATAATTATTGCAGAACATAGACTTTGGTATTTAATGGGTTTAGCTGATAGAGTTTATTATATGAAAGAGGGGAAAATAGAACGAACTTTCTCGGGAAATGAATTTGAAGATATCCCATATAAAGCTCTTAAAGAGATGGGACTAAGAAGTAATCAAAATCCTAAATTAAAGTTTTATAGCAGGATAGGGAATATTACGGATAACAAAGCAAACAAATATAAAAACAATAACCTAATACAAATAGACTATTTAAAGTTTAGAGTAAAAGAAAAAGAACTCTTAGATATTAAAAATATATTTTTACCAATGAATTCTATTATTGGTATAGTTGGATTAAATGGGGTAGGTAAATCAACTTTTATGAATTGCTTTTGCGGACTTGAGAAGAAATCTAAAGAGGTTATAAAAGTAGCAGGGATAAAGATGGATAAAAAACAAAGGTTAAAAAAAAGCTATATTGTTATGCAGGATGTTAATCACCAATTATTTACTGAAAGCGTAGAAGAGGAGATGAAGGTAAACTTATCTGCTAAGTATGCTGATGGTAAGTATATAGATATATTAAAGTCTTTAAATCTATATCATTTGCTAGAAAAACATCCTATGAGTTTGTCGGGTGGTCAAAAACAAAGGCTAGCTATTGCCACAGCTATGGTATCCGATAGAGACATTATTTTTTTTGATGAACCAACAAGTGGTTTGGATTATTACCATATGCAAGAGGTGGCAAAAAATATGTTGGAATTAAAGAAAGAAGGAAAGACAATTTTCATAATAACTCATGACTATGAATTAATAGAAGAATGTTGTGAGCATATTTTATGTTTCGATAATCAAAGTAAAAGAATTATAGGAAACTTTTCAGATGAGAAAATTACAAAATTATATTTAGGAGAAAAACATGGAAGTTAATAGTAATAAGTTTAATATAAACAAAAGAAAAGATCTTTTTAAAAAAATGCTTGAAGCTGAGGATTTTTGCTATGAGTATAATTCTATTAGACCATCAAAATTATTGGAAATATGGTCTTGTCTTTGGTAACTTTTCTTAGTTGCCTATTGAAGTTTTCCATTGCATTTGTCGTGTAGATTAACTTTCTTATTCCTTCTGGATATTTGAAATATGTGGATAGTTCTGTCCAGTTATTTTTCCAAGAGTTTACACACATTGGGTATTTTTTACCCCATTTTTCTTCAAAGATTCCTAGATTTGTTAATGCTAAGTCTTCTGTTGGTGCTTTGTATACTGCTTTGGATTCAAATTGATTTTTTCAAAGAGTAAAGAGTTTAAATGGAATTATTGATTAGTCTGTTGTGGAAAACCACAACAGGCTATTTTTATGGGCTCTATGTCAAATATTGGGGAGACTTATTGATTTAAGTCTCTCTTTTTACGTTAAAACTAACATTTACACATATTTTTTTCTATTTACTTAAAATAA
>QWBY01002827.1_pt1 | contig 13527 bp, 8 predicted proteins | sample 1972471 | NCBI WGS metagenome assembly QWBY01 (sample SAMN09866722, study PRJNA288562) | Human gut metagenome isolate term6_stool, whole genome shotgun sequencing... | reverse complement strand
TTTCAACTCGTTCTCTCGGATTATGGATATCTATCGGAAGATATGCGGCTCCGGCAAACATGATTCCATAAACAGCAACTACCTGCTCCCACCCTTTTTTCATAAATACAGCTACCGTCTCTTCTTTTTTTATTCCCATGCTCTTCAACTGCCCGGAAATGTAAAACGCCTCTTCTTTTATCTCCCTATATGTCATCCGCCTGCTGCACGTTACCAGCGCCTCCTTATCCGGGAATCTGTCTGTCGCCTCCAAAAATAATCCATCCAACGTTTTCTCTTCAAATTCAATCGCCGTTTCATTCGCCTGACGCCGTTTTTCTGAAATTTCCGCTGTTACCAAACTTGCCGTTTTTTCCTGCATGATCTCCGGATGAACTGCCAGCGTATGAAGCAGGCCGGTATATGCCCGGAACATCTCATCCAGCATTCCCGGATAAAACAATTCATCTACAGAATCCCAGAACAGGCATAAGCTGCCATCCATTTCAACCACCTGATGATCCAGCCACACCTGCGGTGTCTGTGAAATGTTATAATTCAGTTTTCCAAGCCACTTGCCTTCATTCCACTGCTCCACGCCAAGACCACTGGTAAACACTACCGGCATAATAGCGCCCCGCATATTTCCAGTCTTTTTCTTTAATTCGCGCTCCAGTTCAACCGCGCCATAAGCTGTATGCTCCAGATCTTCTGTAAGCTGCTTCTGAATTGCCTTTGTCCTTTCCGCAAAATTATTCCCTGCATTCTTTATCTCCAGCAATGTCAGTGTTGTAAAATCTCCAACCAGATTGTTCACTTCCGGATGCAATTGTTTCCGGTCAAACTGCGTCAGATTAAGTGTAAAATCCTTATTACTGCTCCACAAACGGAGAGTCTCCGCATAAGCACTCATCAAAAGAACAGAAGGCGTTACCTCCAGTCTTCCCGCCGCGTCTTTTACAGACAGCCATTCTTTCTGTGACAGTTTTGCGCTCCGGCGACAGAAACGCTGCTCTGTAATCTGGCTTTCGTTCTTTGCAAGCAGCAGATCCGGTGCGTCCGCAAAAGTCTCCACCCGGTCTTCCCAATATTTTTTATCTTTCTCATAAGCAGAGGTAGACTTTATCTGCTCCAGTCCCAGCACGTAATCCCGGAAAGACAAAGTAATCGGCATTTCCGCTTTTCCATTTCGATATACTTCTGCCCACTCATTTAAGAGATGGAACATACTCCAGCCATCAAAGATAATATTATCAAAACTGATATGGATTCTATGCTTCTGGTCCTCTATTTTAGTGATTCGCACATCAAACAGAGGCCATTCATCTGTCTGAATTACCTGATGAGACATCTCTGCCCGTTTTTCATCCAATGCCTTTTCTTTTTCTGTCTCTTCCAATTGTCGGATATCCGTCACGTCAATATGATACTGGGGAGTATTCTCCAGTATGCGCTGCATACCATCCGGCTGGATAATAACACGCATCATCCCATGCCTCTGTATCAACAGATTCCATGCCGTCTCTGCGCACTCAGTATCAAGGCCGTCTGCATCCAGTTCAAAATAACAGTGCGTTGCAACATTTCCCAATTCATACAATCCGCTTCTGCCAAGCCAGTAAGCATACTGCACATCGGTTAATGGGAACGGATGATATGCTTCCTCCAGATTCGGTTTGATCTGCAGTGTATCTTCTTTCTGTTCGGACTGTTCAATAGCTTTTGCCAGAGATTTTACGGTCAGATTTTCAAAAATCGTACTGATCGTTATTTTGTAGCCAAAGGTTTTCTGTACTTCCGAGATCAACCTTGTGGCAATCAGCGAGTCTCCCCCAAGGCTAAAATAATTATCTTCAATTCCGATATTTTCATATCCAAATAATTGTTTCCAGATATCTAAAAGCTTTTCTTCTGTTTCTGTCGTTGCCTTTGAAAATCGGATAACCGCAGTTTCTTCTTTAAAATCTTCCCGCAATTGCCTCCTGTTAATCTTCCCATTGGACAATGTTGGGAGCTGCTCCATGAAATGATAGTTCTGTGGAACCATATAATCCGGCAGTTTTTCTGACAGATATTCCCTTAGTGCTCCATTATGATAGGACAGGACAGACGCCTGCTGTCTGCTGCAGCATATACATCTTCCATATCTCTCTGTCACAGCACAGTCTTCGCCCAATCCTGCCTCTGATAAACATTCTCTCCACAGCAGGCAATCCGGGGTAACCAGCCCTGCTTCTTTTCTCTTGTCCCGAATATCCGCAAAACCATTTTCCAAAAAAGCCGCTGTAAGTTCCTGAAGGTATGTCCTTACCACAAGGTCAGTCATCAGCAATATTCCGTTTGGCTTCAGTAATTCCGCTACTTTCTTTACCGCATCCGCAGCATCAATATTTCTATGTAAAGCATTTACCGATATCACAACGTCATAACTATGCAAGGACATCTGCTGCTTATCCATGCCTTCTTCCAGATTCAGCATCTCAAACTCGACTCTCTCATATCCCGCAAGTTCTTTCTCTGCTTCCTGCAGAAAATATTTTGAAGAATCCGCATATGTATAAGCCACGCTTACATCTTCCAGTGCATTCAAAAACTGTCTTGTAGTTGCAGTGTCCCTTGTACCAATTTCTATAATCTGGAGTGGCTCTTTTCTGCGTTCTTCTGCCAGAAGCCTTAATCCCTGCACCAGTCTTTCCACTGTTTCCTCGCAGCCCGGAATCCTCCGAAGCAGCATATTCGGAGCCAAAGCCGGCTCTTTCTGGTAGAATACGTCCAGCGGAACTTCATTCCCAGTAACCATATGCTTCAGATACGGCTTCAGTTTCTTAAAATACGTTTCCGCATCTCCAGCTTTTTCCGGTACAGCCACTTCCTTCCCGGTACGCGATAGTCTGCCGTCCTCTTCTCTCAGGATTCCTTCCTTCTTTAAAATTTCCAACCATCTTGCCACAGTATTCTTCTGTGTTTCCGTAATGCTCCCTTTTTCAAAAATTTCCTTCTGCGAAAGAACTTCCTTCTCTGATACAAAAACGCCTAACTCTATGAGTGTCTCCAGCATAAGCTGTACACATCTCTGGTCTGCATAGGCAAGGAAATTTTTGTATGCTGTCTTCCGTTCCTGCTGCATCTGCCAATTGCTGACATCATCCTTCAGTTCTTTCCAGCCCCTGCCAAAGATATCTGTGCCGTACAAATACGTTGTAACTTTAGAATCTTCCTGTATCGGCGCTCCGATATAAGCAGCCAGCGTTTTATTGCCATGACCATCACTAACTGTATCAACAACTGCATGAGCCACACCCGGAAACTCCTGAATCGCATGTTCAATTTCTCCCAATTCAATCCTGTGTCCGCGGATCTTTACCTGATGGTCTTTTCTTCCCAAAAATTCAATTGTCTCATCATCCCAGATTCTTCCGAGATCGCCGGTCCGATACCATCTTCCATACTGATCTGTGATAAATTTCTGCCCCGTAAGCGCAGAATCTCCCCTATATCCTTTTGCTACACCAAAACCGCCAATCCAGAGTTCGCCTTCTGCCCAGTAAGGGCAATCCCTTCCATACTCATCCACAACACGATATGCCTGATATCTGAGTGGCTTTCCATAAGGAATAGATTTCCAGTTTTTCGGCATCGGCAGGGTAACATTCTGATAATTGGACCAGATACTTGCCTCTGTAGCTCCTCCCATAGCGACAAACTGGCAATCCTCTGTCCATGCCGCAACCCTCTGCGGGAGATCCATCCCAATCCAATCTCCGGAAAGCATAACCGCCCTGATCGGCAGTTTCTGTTTCATGGATTCCGCCCGTATCAAAAGCATATCCAGAAGCACCGGCACTGAATTCCAAACGGTAATCTGATATTTCAACACTTGTTCCAGCCAGTAATCCGCATTCCTTCTCTCCTGCTCTGGAAGCAATACCAATGTTCCTCCTGCGCCTAAAATTCCAAAAACATCATATACCGACAGGTCAAAATCCATAGCTGATACAGCCAGCGCCCGATCTGCACTTGTCACATGGTACTTTTCATTAATATCCTGAACCGTATTCCATGCGCTTTCATGCGCAATCTCTACACCCTTCGGAACACCTGTAGAGCCTGACGTCATGATGATATAGGCGCTGTCCTTCGGCGACACCTCTGGCAGTCTCACATTTTCCTGTCCCTCTTCCATACCTTCCATCACAAAGATTTCCGTACCTTCCGGCCAGTCCAGTTTTTCGGATAATTCCCGATTCGTGACCACATAGCGGACTCCCGTCTTCTCATGGATTAACGCTCTCCGATCTTTAGGCTGGCTTAAGCTGACCGGAAGGTATGAATTTCCGGAAAGCAAAATTCCTAATGCCGCCTCGATCTGTTCTATCCCGCGCGGCAGGGTAAGTGCAACTGGGACTCCCTTAATATCCTTTTCTGAAATCCCTGCCGCCACTGCTGTCGCCCGTGCTTTTAATTCCCCATAGGAAACCGATCTTCCGCTTCCCGCATCAATAAGCGCAATATCTTCCGGGCAAACTTCCGCATGGTTCATAACAGCCCAATGCAGGCATTCCACACGCTCCGGCACTCCTGTACGCGCTGTATCTTCAATTTCTCTTTTTCTTTTTTCAGGAAGCACATCAAATCGCTGATTCCAGTCCTTCTTTCCCAATTCATGCAGAAGATTCTCAAAACACTCCAGCATATCCGGGATCATATTCTTCGGGAATAACTTATCCACGCTGTCCCATGTAAGCTGTACGCCATTTTCATCTTCATAACTCTGGAAGTCATTCCACACCTGCGGCGTTTGGGAAATCATATAGGAAAACTGCCCCAGTTCTTTCCGGAACGTATCATTTACCAACGGCGTTCCCAGATTGCAGGCAAAAACAACCGGCGCCACTGCCGATGCGTCTCCATACATCTGTGCAAGGTCTCTCTGGACTTGCACGCCGGAATATGCCGTATACTTCATATCCTCATGGAGCTGCTTCTGGATCCTGTCTAGCAATTCTGCAAACGTCGGATTCCCTTCGCAGTCAATCTCCAGCAATAACAGTGTAGTGAAATCTGCTATCACGTCTTCCAATCCCTGCTGCTCTGTTTTCCGGTTAAACAATGGAATATTAATAAGGAAACGATGATTCCTGCTCCACCGTTCCAAAACCGTCGCATATGCAGTAAGAAGAACCATTGCCGGAGTTGTCTGGTATTCCTTTGCCCGTACTTGCAGATGAGCCCACTCTTCCTTGCCAATCCTTACAATCCTGCGGTTGAATACAGTCTTTGTCACTTCCTGTGGCCGTTTTGCCAGTGGCAGGCCTGGCCCTTTCGGCAAATGCTCCAAGCGTTTTTTCCAGTATCCTTCTGCATTGTCTCTCTCTTCCTTATCTTCCTCTTTCTGCCGTTCCAGATAAGAAGCAAAATTCCACCCTTTTGATTCTGCCGGAAGGCTTTCTCCGCGATAGGCAGCCGCCAAATCCCTCAATAAGATCTGCAGACTCTGTACATCAGCAACCAGAAGCGCCATGTCCACATGAAGGCGTGCCTTATTTTCAGGAAAAAGCGTAAGCTCTATTCCTGCTACTTCGCCTTCCTCAATCTTTAACTTCCGATGGGATAAACGTTCTCTGACAGATACTGCCATTGCCTCTGCTTCCTCAGATGACATCCGGGAAAAATCATGAACCTTTATTTTTTCACAATACGGCTTATCCAGGATTTTCTGTGTCCCATCTTCCAGAAAGCAGGCACGCAGCATGGGATGATGATACTGCAGCACATTCCATGCTTTTTCCAGACGCTCCGGATCTATATTTCCCCCATCAAACTCTAAATACGCATGACAGTCTATTCCTCCAAGAGCCTGTTCTTCATCCCTGCCAACCCAATATGCATACTGTACGTCTGTTAAAGGAAACGGCTGTTTCATATCCTTTTCCGGCGTTATCTTAGATTCTTGCGCCCGTTTTTTGCCCGCTTTTTTCTTCATGCTGCGCTGGATCAGCGCCCACCAGCCTTCAAGGGTAGGATTTTCCATCAATGAACCGAATGAAACCTTAACCCCCTGTTTTCTCCACTGGTTTACCAGACGCATGATCGTCAGGGATGAAAGCCCAAGCTCCAGCAGATTTTCGGAATCCCCCAAATCTCTGGCTACCGGTAGCTTTTGTTTGATCTGTTCCTTTATCTCTATATATTCCATGATTCTGTCTCCTTCTATTTTTCCTGCGCCATCCGTTCTAATGCTTTCTTATCTATTTTTCCTACGCTGGTCAGCGGCCATGTCTCTACCCGTTCTATCTGATCCGGCATTTTATACGCCGCAACGCCTATTTCCCGCAGGAACCTGTGGATTTCCTGCAAATCGATCCCGGCTTCATCATCGGTCACAAGGAATGCACATATCCGGTTTCCAAGGGTTTCATCCGGAACGCCGACAACGGCTGCCTCTTTGATTTTCGAATGCCTGCAAAGGTAAGCTTCAATCTCTGAAGGCATGATCTTTTCTCCGGCACGGTTAATCTGCTCTTTGATCCTCCCGCCCAAACGTAACCTTCCGTCTTTCGTCCACATAGCTTTATCGCCCGTCCGGTAAAATCCGTCCGGCGTAAAGCTCTTTTTATTTGCTTCCTCCGCCATATAATAACCATCAATCGTATACGGGCCTCTGGATAATAATTCCCCAAAAACTCCTTCCGGTACGGCCTTATCTTCTTCATCCACAATCTTCACTTCATCCGCAGGAGACACCGGAGTTCCCTGACATCTTGCGATCAGGGAACCTTCATCCTCCGGGCTAGTAAAGGACAGTAGCCCCTCCGCCGTACCAAATACCTGCATCAGTTTACACGGCCATTCTTCAATGATCTTATCCGCAAGGGAATCTTCCAGCATTGCGCCGCCCACCTGCAAAATCCGCAGGCTGGATATATCATAATCTTCATCCCATTCCAGCATTTCCATGCACACAGTAACCATAGCAGGAACCAATGCCGTTATCGTGACACCTTCCTCTGTAATTGCGTCAAGGATATCATCCGGGCTGGTCGCAGACGCAAGCACAACTTTTCCTCCCACGTCCAGCGTGCCTAAAAGCCCCGGGCAGCATAACGGGAAATTATGAGCTACCGGAAGAGACGCCAGATAAACGTCACTGCTATCCAGGCGGCATCTCTTCGCGGACATGCGGGCATTATACATATAATCCGTATGGGTGCGCGGAATCAGTTTCGGAACCCCTGTCGTCCCGCCGGACAGCAAAAGCACCGCCGTTTCATACCCATCCACAGCCGGAAATGCTCCATTTTCTCCACACGTTTCCGCAATCATTCCACTGATATCCCCGGATTCGCTATCTACAAATATATGCCGGATACATGAATATTTCTCTTTCATCGCATTTGCCATCGGCACATATGAAAATCCCAGATATTTCTCCACCACAATATAAGCGGCCGGCTTTGCCAGTTCAATAATTCCTTCCAGTTCCGCCTCCCTGTGGGCCGGCAGCATCATGATTGGCACCGCCCCAATCTTGGAAAGCGCAAAAAATACGATCACAAAAGAAATCCTGTTCGGAAGCTGCACAAGCACTTTATCTCCCTTTAAAATCCCTTTACGCAGAAAAGCTGCCGCAAGACAATCTGCTTTTTGCTTTAATTCCATATAACTGATCTCGTCCTCACTGTCCGTGACCGCAGTTCTTTCTCCATATTTTTCCGCCCACCTATCAAGCTGTTCTCCAAAGCCACATCTCTCCCAGCCTTCCAGATTCTCATATTTGCTCATATCTTTCTTATAACCCATTTTATCTGTCTCCTTTCTTATGCGCCGCCACATACGCAGCATATCCCTCAATCTTTACCGGATACAAATGCCATCCCTGGCCTTTCCTGCCTTTTTCTGTAATTTCCCCGTTTCTGACAGAGAAGAAATCCATTCCTCTTCCCAATCCAATACCGATCGCTTTTACATACGCTTCTTTCGCCGCCCAATACTGGAAAAACAGTTCCGGTCCCTCATTTATTACATCTTCCGCTTCTTCTGCCGTATAGAAATTCCCTGCTATCTCCCTGTAATCCGGGCATCCTGCCATTTCCTGCACATCCACTCCAATATCCATTCCGACAGCGAATCCCTCCAGTATGAATTCCCCCGAATGCGAAATATTAAAATTGACTGTCTGCTTTCCTGCGATTTCTTTATGATAAGGCTTACCCAGTTCATTGACAGAAAAATCAACTGTTTCCACATCTAAGTATCTTTTCAAGAGAATTCGCACGATAAGTTTCCCGGCAATATAACGCATCCTGTCTTCAGGAAAGCGGAACTTTCCAGCTTGCTCCGACTCCTGCTCACTCAGGATATATTCATGATTCTTCCAGAAATCTGTCATTTCCGGCCAACAGATGCACCATATATGTATCTCATTTTCACGGATACGAAGTTTGTCTGCTGACAGAAATTCCTTCTCCCCGCATCGTTTAACCTCCATTTTTCATTCCCTGAAGCCGTCTCTCAACCTCACTTATTACTTCGTCTTCGTAATCCCGCAGATAAAAATGCCCTCCCGGAAATATTCGGTAGTCAAAATCATTATCCGTATACTTTCCCCATTCACAGATTGCACTCTCATCCGCTTCACCGTCCTTTTCTCCGCCAAATGCAGAGATAGGTGTATGCAGCACTACTCCCGCTTTATCATAATACGTTTCATCCATGGTAAAATCCGCCCGCAGCATAGGCAGAAAGAAATCCAACAATTCCTGATTCTCTAGTATCTCTTTTGGCGTCCCTTCAAATCTTCCCAGTTCCCTCTTAAACGCTTCATCCGGAAGATGATAGATTGGCTTCGGTTCCGGAATGCTGGGAATCCGGCTGCCGGAAATAAACAGGTATTTCGCTCTATATCCCTCTGCCTCCAATCGCTTTTCCAGCTCATAGGAGATCTTCCCGCCCATACTGTGCCCCCATAAGGCATACGGTCCGTCCACAACCTCTCTTACAGCCTCTTCCAGATCATCTAACATAACCGGCATATCTATATACGGTTTCTCCATGATCCGTTCTTCCCTTCCCGGAAGCTGGACTGGACATACCGTTACTTTTCCCTGCATCTTTTTCGCCCACTGATTATAAGCAGACGCGCCGCCTCCTGCAAACGGCAGGCAGAACAAGGTTATTTTCTCTTTGTTGATATTTTCTGTATTTTTTATCAATTTCAAATTCACTTTTATATTCCTCTTGTATCATGTTCTTTTTGTTCTGTTTATCATCCTTTTGCAATACGCTTTTCCCAGGTATTTCTTATTCCTATCATGGATTAGTTCACTCTAACTCTTTATCAAAAAAAATTTTGGTCCATCCTAATATTAAACCAGACGCCAAAACAATATGCGCTACCATAATCCCGTTTACGATCAGGGAATATCCAATCACAGAAAAAACACCTGCTATCGCGCATTCAATAACTAAAATTACCCTCGCGCGCATCCCATAAACTTTTTTCTCTTTCGCATCCAACTTCTTGCTGCTGGCATCTACCGGCGCCATGATAAATATAACGCCAACCGCGACAAACCATATGATCCGCATTTGCCATATTACAGCCGGAGCAGACGCCAGATACAGACTGCATAGAAGGACAAGGATACCGGAAACAGCCATGCAGCCCCCTGCCTTTTCCAAATGAATCCCTCCGGCATACTGCCTTAAAACAGTAAAGGGCAATAAAAAGACTATCATCTCCATCCAATTCCCCGTTATGATGCCAAGTATGACGATGATAAGGTATATTACCACGCCAGATTTGCCGTATACGCCGTCAAGCAGAGTGCAAGACAGTTTACAGCTCCAAGCAGTTTGATTCCCAGGTTTTTTCTGATTATTTTTTTCATAGTTACAAAGCCTCCTTTTTTCCGAAAGTTTACACAAAAATCGCCCTCTTTTCAATTACCGCGGCAAAAACGGTAACTTTTTGGGCGATTTTTGCACGTCCTTATTTGATTGTAAAGATCAGCTTAACAGAGAACTCCCGTTCTCCTGCCTCCACTCGCATAATTCCCGCATACTTTTTAACCAGTTTTCCAACCGTGTGCAGTCCGATCCCGTGACTGTCCGCGTCTCTTTTGGTGCTTATGTACCTGTCCTTGTCCTTTAACAGAGGGACGACATACCCATTGCAAAATTCCATGACAAGGAAATGCCCCGCATTTCCCATATACATCCTGCATTCCACATATCTGCCATCTTCTGTCTTTTCTGCCGCTTCCAGTGCGTTATCCAAAAGATTCCCTACGATCGAGATCAAATCCAACTCTTCCAGAAAATCCAGTCTGAGATCATTACCCAGGGTAATCCTATAGGATATATCCTTAGATTCTGCAAGAAATTTTCTTTCACATAGGATGGTGTTCAAGATCGGATGCTCACAATATACACTTTTTTGAAGATTCTGAATCCGGACGCCTAAATGTTCCATGATGTCCTTAACCTCTTGATTCTCTCCTTCTTCTATCAAGCCGGCTACTGTACAGATAAATTTATTTATATCGTGTAAGAATGCTCTGTTATCCTCATTAACCTTATTCATATACTGCAGATTGGCAATCTCCGCCCTGCTTTTCTGGTATATCCGGTCCATCTTCTTCACTTCTTCTGATTTTTCTACAAACCTGTCAAATACTGTGAAAATGAAGATATTCGTCATTAACAGAAGCGAAGCTCCTACCGGAACCATGACCCTGTTCATTCCTTCAAAAGAAGTGTGCGAATAAAACATACATCCTAACATAACGATCGTTGCGGTTGGCAGCATGAGCAGCACTGTAAATGTTTTATTTTCAATCGTCAGATAATCCCTTTTCCTTGTTACCTGATTAATGCATTTAATAAACAGAAATGTCATGGTACTCATCAGCAGGAGTGCTAATGTCTTTTCTGTTTCAGTCCTGAAGCCCTCGGACGCACCAGTCACGCCATATGCATTCGTAAGTGCCGCAAAGAGAAATTCGGGAATAATTGCCAGCACATAATAGCAGCATACAGTAACCAGCTTCTTCCATATACTTCCCCGGAACACAACCATAGACACGATCATATAGATTACCGGAATCATTACCATATTAAGTATTGAGGATTCCAGGCGGTTGGTTCCGAACATTGCCAGTGCTGCGATACAATATACGAGAAATTTTTCCCAGAATCTTTCTCTTCTGTATGGGAGTATGTTCTTTTCCAAGTCCTCCAACAGATACATCTGAAGAAGACAAATCAAATAATCTCTTATTATCATACCATGCCGTTCCTTTCCCCAAGAAATGTTATCAGTGCGTCGGCAAACTGTCCTTTTCTCGACCTCGAAACATTCAACTGGATTCCAAACGGCAGCAACGCAACGTTCTTTTCCAATCCTTCCACTTTTGCCAAATTCACAATATAGCTGTTGTGTGCATACTCAAATCCCCTTCCGGCCAGACACTCATACAGATCACTTAAAGATTCCTTGCAATGCATCTCTTCTATCTTTCCCTGTCTGGCAATGTATATCGTACAGCCCCTTTTCGCCAGACAGATATATAAAATGTCTTCCGTATGGATGCGCATTATCCTTCCCGCCGATGTAACTGTCACGGAAGAATCTCCACAGCACAATTTCACTTTTAATAAAATCATAGGTATTTCCTTTTTCAGACTTCTGTCATGCAGATCCTTCATGATGTACCGGAACGGTTGTCCAACATTAATGCTGTCAGGAGTCGGTTCAAAACAGCCGGAGCAGAACACCAATATCGCTGCTTCATTATATTCCCTCAGCTTCAGTACTGTTTTATTTCCATCCAATCCAGGCATACGCATATCCATAAAAATCAGATCATGCAAAATATCCGCATCTTCCAATAATTCTTTTCCTGATTCATATTCATAAAACCGTATCTCATTCGAAGACAGAATCCCTTCCGTTTCTATGACCGTCTTTATTTTCTCCCTGTATTCTTTATCATCGTCGCAAATTGCTATTTTACACATATTCATCCTCCAGTGTTAGTTTATTCTAACCCTTTCCCATAAAAAAACCATCTTGCAGAATCTGAATCCTAAGATTATTTGCCTGTTCCTATAACTCCGGTTCCAAATCTGCAAAGATGGGATCAGCAAAAAATTCCTGTATTGTGACATCCAATCCATCGCATATCTTTTTAATTGTAACTACGCCAGCATTCTTACTCTGACCATACAAAATATTCTTTAATGTCGAAGGAGGAACGCCAGAACATACCGCCGCCTCATTCACTGTGATATCTTTCTGCTTAATCAGATCGTTTAACCGATATATGACCGCTGTTTTTATATCCACGGAATCAACCACCTTTTTTTCTTCTATTTTATATAAACCGTCTTTAAAAGGTCGCCCATATATAGTCTTTTTGATCTATGTACGATATTTTTTTAACAGTTTTTCTTATTCTAGCAGAAATCAGCTAAATTTCTATATTTTATTAGATACATGAAACCCTGTGAGAACATTTCTGATCCTACGCAGGGTTTTCCACTTTGTTATAAAATTTTTATATTTTCCAGTATGCTGGATCGGAGTTATCATTCAACTTTCCTTCTGCTACCGATTGTAAAAACATATTTTTACGAATAAATATTCAGCAGTTCTTCCGGAGAAAGCAGTGTAATCCCAAAGGAAAGAAAATCCTTTTTATTCCTTGTCACAATCGCATCACACTGATTCGCCTTCGTACAAATTACAAGCAAGCAGTCTTCAAAATCAGATACTCTCTGCAAATAAGCAGACAGCACATCTTCGTTCGTCACTGTCAGCACTTTTGCTATGTCCAAAACGGAGCCAAGTGCCTTTCTATAAATTTATACCGTTCTTACATCCCGATCAGCTCCTCTCTCCGGGTCATCTTTTCCCTGCTTTTCTTGGATTTTTCTCTTATTGATTTCCAGTCGTTCATGAATAGATGGCTTCTTTGCCTTCGTAGTTGCTTTATTCTTTTCTGTTTGCATACTCGAAACTACCTTTTTCACAGCTTTGTCATTATCCCCTTTTGTCACATTCGCTGCTCTTGACGCTTCTACTCTGCTGTCCTGCTTTTCTGCAACCTGCCGTTTCTGCTTTTCCTGCACACTTTTTTCTTCCAGACTGCAAAAGCTCTGCAAATATGGCAGCACATGGTTCTGCATATCGGTCAGATTTTCCATACACTTCTGAAACTCTTCATTTCCCTTGTTTTTCAGATAACCAATCCAGCTTTCATCCGTAAGTTTCAGTTCATTTTGGAGTTTCAGCTGACTTAAAATACCGCCATTTCCTGTTCCAATATCTATTTTCCCTTTGAAATGTTGCAGCATTTTATCGCCTTTTTCCGCATAATATATAGTAAAAAACATCTGGGCTGTTACCATCGGCTCATCCGTCCTCGGATTACGGTCTGCGTACCATTCCTTATCCTTCTGTGCAGTACGGGAATCCAGATCTGAGAGCTTCTGACAGCGTGGTTCCATCAGCTCCCGCTTTTCACAGTAATTCACATACACCAT
>QWBY01002333.1_pt1 | contig 13543 bp, 12 predicted proteins | sample 1972471 | NCBI WGS metagenome assembly QWBY01 (sample SAMN09866722, study PRJNA288562) | Human gut metagenome isolate term6_stool, whole genome shotgun sequencing... | reverse complement strand
GTCATAGCTAGTCATGTACTCTAATGAAACCTTAGTACCATACTTTCTAGCCCTTTCACAACCTTGTATAGCAAGCTCTCTAACTTTTTCTTGTCTTTTCTTTCTGTAATCACCGATGTCGATGAATAATCTCTTGAACTCGTCTAAGTTCCTGTTTAGCTGAATTTGCGCTATAGTGTTCATCGAGTCCAAAACCGCGCCCTTCTTACCGATAAGTTTCGATGTATCCTCAGAAGTCTCGCCCTTGATTAGAACCGTGATCATGTCGTCCGACTCGTCAATCTTGTACGAAGCCTTTACTTCAAATAGTCTAAAGAACTCATTTAGGAAGTTCTTTAATACTTTTATATGATCCCCACAATTGTCATTGTCATTGTCATTATCATTGTTGTTGTCGTTATCATTATCGTTGTCATTGTCATGGTGGTGACCTTCACAGCCGCAGCTGCAATGTTCTTCTACGTTTATATTATAGTCAACCTCGATCACAGCATTCTTCGCGCCGATACCTAAGAAACCCTTAGTATCTTCATTTATTACATCAACAGTAAATTCGTCCCTATGCATGCCAAGGTCCAATTCCGCTTGAACGATGGCTTCTTCTACAGTCTTAGCTTCAAATCTCTTTTTCACTTACAATTACCTCCTCTTTCTTGATAATCCTGTTTTGCACAAATTGTTGAATTGCAGCAAATAAGCTTGACACACCCCAATAAAGAGCTAGTCCAGCAGGATACTTAATTGTAAAGAAAAAAGTCATCATCGGCATAAAATACTGCATTATGTTCATAGACTTCGCTTGATTCTCATCAGTCATGCCAACCTTTGGAGTAGTCACACTCATTAAGAATGTTACAGCTGTTGCGATTAGTGGAAGACCATACCAATACGGGTCAGCAACAGATAAGTCCTTAATCCAGAAGAATGTCTTTTGCATAGCAGCATACTTTTCTGCACCAAACGCGTTGATTGCAGGGTTTTGACACACTTGGAAAAAGGCAATCAAGATTGGGAACTGAATAAGTAGTGGAAGACAGCCGCCAGTGATTGACGCGCCCTCTTTTCTATAAAGCTCCATAACCTTTTGAGAGGCAATCTGTTGATCGTAGCCGTACTTTTCTTGAATCTCCTTAACCTTAGGCTGCAAGTCCGCAGTCTTCTTCATCTTCTTAGTAGAAGATATCTGTAGTGGCAGTACCAATAATTTCACAACAACAGTCGAGATTATGATAGTCATTGCCAAAAATGAGAAGTTCGCTGGCTCAGAGCCCATACTTGCAAGCTGGTCATATATGAAATTAAACAGGTAACCTAGAATTTTACCTAACATCTAAATTCCTCCTAAACAATAAAAGTAAAAAAGGTAAACTATACAAGCGGATCATAACCACCCTTAGAGAATGGATTGCATCTTAAAACTCTTTTTACAGACAAATACAAGCCTTTGAAAAAACCATATTTCTCAAAAGCTTCTATCGCGTACTCAGAGCAAGTTGGAGTGAAAATACAGCTCGGCCTTTTATGTAAAACCTTGTGCGCCACAAACCTGTAGCCCTTCACAATGCAAATCATAATCCTACTCATAAGCTTTAACCTTTAAAACATTTATTTTTCTTAATAAAGAAAGAAACCTCTTTCTAATCTTGTAGAAATCGTAGTCAATAACAGTGGGCTTGACAGAGATCACCATATCACAAGACTTATCAAAGTCAGAAGCATTCGCCTCGATGATGGCCTTGAGCCTTCTTTTTAATAAATTCCTCTTATTCGCCTTGCCGTACTTCTTACTTATAGCAAAACAAAACCTAGGGTGATCCAGGTTCGTATAGCGGTAATATATCGTAAAAGACTCATTAAAGGCCTTCTTCTTCGCCAAGAAAACCCTGTTAATCTCTACTTTTTTTCTTAAACTTAAAGATCTTTGCATAGTAATTATGCAGATAATTTCTTTCTTCCTTTTAATCTTCTTCTTCTTAAGACATTTCTACCAGACTTAGTTGACATTCTTTTTCTAAAGCCGTGTTCAACTTTTCTTTGTCTCTTCTTAGGTTGATAAGTTCTCTTCATTTATCTACACCTCCTATAGTACATAAACTCCTATAGTAATTATAATTAATTAGATACGCTTTGTCAAGAGAAAATTAATAAATTCTTAACAAACGAGTACCAAAGTGACCATTACTATAGTATACTTAGTAGTATTAATAGTAATTACAAATAAAAAAGGCCTCCTAAGAGACCTCTATGTAGCTTAACCTTTTAGTGATGCCTTATAAATGGAATCAAAAAGCTTAGATATAGTTAGTATTGCAAAAAATAAAGAAGCCGCCTTGCAGTAGATAATCGCGTCAGGCATTGTATTTTCAAAAATGCAAAAGACACTTGGGTTAAAATACAATAGTAAGAATAAACCTGCAATCACAAGCTTAAGTATAGTGTACTCAAAAAACGTAATTTTCTTATTGTCCATGATAAACCTCCCTTGATTATAACTTTATTATAACACAGCAGGGGACGTAGTACAAGATGATTTTAAAAGGGATTATATTTTACCACAAAAGCGCCAATTGTTCAAGAATTTTAAAGAGGATTATGCTTAGGTGGATCTTTTATTTAATATTCTTAAATTAAAAATACCAGACAGTGTCTGTTAAATTTAACAAAAGTAAAAGTTTACTCAAAAATCGTTTTAGCCTTGCAAGTATATAGCAAGCGTACTTATATATAGTAAGCTTCATTATGTATAGTAAGCTTCATTATGTATAGTAAGCTTCATTATGTATAGCAAGCTTCTTATATAATGAGAGCCTTCTTAAGTTTTATTTTTTAATATTATATAATAGAGGAGTAAAATCAAATTTTATAAATTTCTTATCAGTAATAATAAAAAACACTGGATCAATGTCGTCAATTTCGAAGGAAAAACAAGATGATTTCGCGTTGTACAGAATTTTTTGGAGTGAGTCGTATGAATATACGTCGCAGCGACAAAAAATTCGAAACTAGCGAAAGGGATTGTTTTAACGAGAAAGTGACTTATTCACAGTCTATCCACAGACCACAAAAATAAATGTTGATAATTTTTTTATTTGTTGATATAATATAAAAGACTTAGAAAATAGAGCAGTATATCTTGTATAAACTGTTAATAACTTGTGGAAAAACTGTGGATATGTGAGTAAAAATATAAACTTATCCACAGAAAACATAGTATTTTCTATAAACAAGTACATTCTCGTGAAAATACATATAATGACAGATGTCTGTGGATAAAGTATCCACATAGGACGGAGGTAAGAAATATGAACAACGCAAAGTCGATATTTGCATCTTGTATGGAGTCGCTTAAGGAAGACATTGCTCTTAACAACATGGACCTTTGGATTAGTGTTTTGGAACCTGTTGCCTTTGAAGACGGCATCTTGATGCTTTTGGCTCCAAACCTATTCATCAAGAGCATAGTCCAGTTTAACTACAAGGACCTTATCAAGAGAAAGCTTATTGCCTTGGATATGGGTGTTGTGGATCTTAAGATTTTGGAACCGACTGAAGGTTATGACTATCATCAAAGTGTTGAGGAGACTTCTCAAAAAACTGGGGATATAATTCCTAATTTGAATCCTTACTTTACTTTTAACAGGTTTATTCCTGGTGAGGCAAACCTTTATGTCTTCGAAAATTCTAAGAGGATAGCGGAAAATCCAGGACTATTATACAATCCATTCTTCTTATTTGGTAAGACTGGTCTAGGTAAGACTCATCTTATCAATGCGATAGGCAATAAGATGCTAAAGGATCATAAGGATTTTAGGCTTTTATATATTACTAGTGAAGACTTTACAAATGAGCTTATTAGCTGCTTACAAAACAGAAAGATGCGCGAATTCAAGGAAAAGTATCGCTCTTTGGACTGCTTGATTATTGACGATATTCAGTTTTTGTCGTACAAGGATCAAACGCAAGAGGAGTTTTTCCACACTTTTAATGCGCTCTACACTATGAATAAGCAGATAATTATCGCATCGGATAGGTCGCCTAGTGATATTAAAAATATTCAAGACAGGATTATCAGCCGCTTTGAAAGTGGTCTAACTATAGAGGTTAAACAGCCTCCATTGGAGACGCGTATCGCTATACTAAGGGCGAAGGCGGACGAGGAGCACCTTAATGTTAGTGACGATGTGCTTGAGTACATCGCAAAGCGTGCTAAGCAGAACATTCGTCAGCTTGAAGGGGCGCTTATGGGTGTTAAGGCAGCTTCTGAACAGGAAGGCGGTACTAAGCTTGAAATTACTGTGCCTCTTGCGAAGAGTGCGCTTGACTTTATGAGTCAAACTGAGGAAAAAGAGATCACCATAGACTCGATTAAGGAGGCTGTTTCGAAGTATTTCAATATAAGTGTTGATGATATTCACTCGAAGAAAAAGTCTTCTGACATAGCTATACCAAGGCAGATAGCGATGTATTTTGCTCGTGTACACACGGATTTATCGTATCCAAAGATTGGTGAATCTTTTGGTGGACGCGACCACTCTACCGTGATATATGCCTATGAAAAAATACTCAGGGCGAAAAAGGCAAATAAGGAAATTAGAGAAGCAGTTGACGCTTTGGAAAAGATCATCTGTGGATAAGTTCCATTTAGTGAACATTTTATCAAGAAGACCTGTGGATAAGTATTAGCTAAAAAGCCTAATTAGGATAAGTTATCCACAATTATACAGAGCCTACTACTATTACTCCTAATTATAATAATTGTTATTAGAGAAAAAATTCGTTCTGCATAAAATATTTGCTATTAGAAAATTATTATATATATTATATGATAGAAGAAAAAATATAAATTAGAAAAAAACTAAAATATATAATTTATGATTTAGTTCGCAGGAAAAGAAGAACCTCGTCCATAAATGGCCGAGAACCTTGGTGCTACGCACTCAAGATGATTGAAGAACATCGTCCAGAAATGGACGAGAACCTTGGTGCTAAGCACAAACAAGAAATAAGAGGTGATTAGATGAAGTTTATTATCGACAAAGACCAATTTTTAAAACACATTACGATTGCTCAAAGGGCTATCTCTCAAAGAAGTCCTCTTGAAATTCTTGAAGCAATCAAAATTACTGCTGCAAATAACAGAATAAGGCTTGTTTCAACTGACACTGAGCTTACCATCATATCCGAAGTTGAGTGCCAAGTTATTGAAGAGGGCACTTGCTGCTTCTCAAACAAGCTTTTAAGTGACATAGTAAGAAAGCTAGCTTCAGGTGAGATCAGTTTCACTTGCGAAGGTGACGATGTTGAGATCAAGGCGAAGTTCTCAAAGTTTAACTTAAAGAGCATGCCTCACGATGACTACCCAGAGATAGATACGCGCGTTGCAACTGATAAGAGCGTCAAGCTATCGATGAAGGATCTTAACAAGATTATCAAGAAGACACTTTTCTCGACTAGTCAAGACCAAGCCAGACCTACTTTGTGTGGCGTTTACTTCAAATTTAGTAAGGGCTACTTAGATGCTGCAAGTCTTGATGGTTATAGAATTAGTTCCTTAAAGTTCAAAGTGGACAGTGAAGAAGAAACATCCTTCATAGTTCCATACAGAACTTTGTCTGAAGTGCAAAAGATGCTTGAAGATACTGATGACATTGTTGAGATATCTTATGCAAGGGACAAGGCAGTCTTCAAGATAGACAGAGCACTACTATATACAAGGCTTATCGAAGGAGACTTCTTTAACTACGAGGAAGTCTTTGCAAGTGAGGACTACACTACTGTTAATATTAATAGGATGGATTTAATAAACGCCATCGAGAGAGTATCGTTAATAGGCTTTGAGGACAGAGTTAGTCTTATAGTTATGGATTTTGAGGATAACAACTTAAAGATCACTGCTTCGAACGAGATGGGCAATGCAAGTGACGACATCATGGTAGAAAAAACTGGTGACAATATCAAGATTGGCTTCAACGGCCGCTACGTCCTTGAAGGTCTCAAGGCTATGAGCTCGGATAAGCTTACATTAAGGCTTTCTGAAAGCATTAGGCCTATGAAGATTACTGAAAATGAAGAGTATCGCTACCTTGTTTTACCTGTAAAGATGCAAGCGTAAGTGATATATATTATAATAGATGATTAGGTGAGAATTATGAAGTTTAAGCTAGAAGATGAATACATTCAGCTGCAAAATGTTTTAAAGGTTTGCGCTCTTGTAGATAGCGGCGCCATGGCAAAAAACATCATTCAAGATGGTCTTGTTAAGGTAAACGGTGAGGTAGAAACTCGCAGAGGTAAGAAGATCAGAGTGGGTGACGTTGTTACATTATTTGATGAAAGTATAGAGATATGTTAAAGAGTTTAAAGCTTGTAAACTTTAGAAGCTTTTCAAAGTTATATTTGAAGTTTCATCCAAAAAAGAACATAATACTTGCAAGCAATGCCAAGGGCAAATCGAATGTGATTGAGGCTATATACATGCTTAGTTTCTTAAAGAGTTTCAGAACTGAAAGGAACCATGAGCTAATAAAGTTTGGCTGTGCATCGAGCTATGCCTCTTTTGAGTACCTCTACTCTGATATACTAAACAGATTGGAGATTAGTATAGAGCCTAAAGGTAAGCTTGTTAAGCAAAACGAGAAGATGCTTAAGAATGTGAAGGACTACACGCAAAGGTTTGAGGCGGTTCTCTTTGAACCCTTCGACCTAAACATATTAAAAGGCGCGCCAGCTCTTAGAAGAAAGTACATCGACAGCATCATAACGAGGATATCGCCCTCGTATCGCGATGAACTTCTTAGCTACAACAAGGTTCTTATGAATAGGAACAAGGCGCTTAAGATGTATAGAGACAAAAACTCTTTAAAGGCAGTACTAAAGTCGTATGACGCGCAGCTAATTACGCTTGGCGCGGCTCTTATAGAAAAGAGAAAGACCTTTACTGAGAACTTTAACGCCATTTGCAAGGCTATACACAATGACTTAAGTGGTGGAGAAGACTTAAGTATCGAGTACAAGACTAACATTGACATAGAAGCGGACATTAAAAAGACTTATGAAGAAGCTTTCACGGCGAACATTGACAAGGACATCGAGAGAAAGTCGACTGCCTTGGGTCCACATAGGGATGACTATCTTATAACGATAGCTGAGAATGAGGCGAAAAAGTTTGCCTCGCAAGGCCAGCTAAGGACTGTGATGCTCTCCATGAAGCTTAGTGAGCTCAAAATGATAAGGAGCTTTCAAAAGGATGTAACGCTCTTACTTGACGATGTTTTTTCTGAGCTTGACAAGTCGAGGAAGAAGTACTTACTTGATGCAGTCTCTGATATGCAGGTAATATTCACACTGCAGGATATGGATGATATTAAAGATTTGATAGACGATGACTATTTACTTATAAAGTTAGAAACGAATGAAATGATTTACGGAGGAAGAAATGGAAGATAAGAATTATAATGCGGGTAGTATTCAGGTTCTTGAAGGACTTGAACCCGTTAGAAAAAGACCGGGCATGTATATAGGCTCAACTGGCACAAAGGGTCTGCACCACTGCGTTATGGAGGTTATGGACAACTCCATAGACGAAGTTTTGGCGGGCAGAGCTGACACTGTCAAGGTTGTGATCTACAAGGACGGCAGTATATCTATAGAGGATAACGGCTCGGGTATACCGGTTGAAGTCCACCCTAAGACTGGCAAGTCGACTTTGGAGACTGTACTTACTGTGCTTCATGCAGGTGGTAAGTTTAACAACGACGCATACAAGGTATCTGGCGGTCTTCACGGTGTTGGTGTTTCATGCGTTAACGCGCTTAGCGAGTGGCTGATAGCGACTGTTAAGAGGGGCGGCCACATATATGAACAGCACTTTGCAAGAGGTAAGGCGCAAGGCGACATAAAGGTAGTTGGCGACACAAAGGAGTCAGGTACTACTATACAATTCATGCCGGATAGTGAAATTTTTGATACTACTGAATTTTCGAAGGAAGTCTTAGTCACTAAGTTTAGAGAGGTTGCCTTCCTTAATAAAGGAGTGCGCATCACTTTAATCGACGAGAGAGAAGAAGATCCACAGGAGGAAGTTTTCCACTACGAAGGCGGTATCAAGTCATTCGTTGAATACATTAACCGCAGCAAGAACCCTATCAGTGAAGACATCATCTACTTCGACAAGTCCATGGAGGACTGCGAGCTTGAGATAGCTATGCAATACACTGACGGTTACTCTGAAAATGTACTAACATTTGCAAATAATATACACACTACAGAAGGCGGCTACCATTTGACAGGTTTTAGAAATGCTTTAACAAGAGTGCTTAATGATTATGGTAGAAAGGCCAACATTATAAAGGAAAAGGAAGAAAACTTATCAGGCGATGACGCGAGAGAGGGTCTAACAGCCATAGTCTCAGTTAAGCTTAAGGAGCCACAATTTGAGGGACAAACTAAGTCTAAGCTTGGTAATAGCGAGGTGCAAGGTATAGTAAATTCGGTAGCATACACTGAGCTTACTGACTACTTCGAGCTTCATCCGCAAGAAGGAAAGAAGATCATAGAGAAGGCAATCTCGGCGCAAAGGGCGCGTGAAGCGGCTAGAAAGGCGCGTGACTTATCAAGAGGCAAAAGAAGTGTCTTGGATAACACAACACTACCTGGTAAGCTTGCTGACTGTCAATCAAACGACAATACTGAGACAGAGATCTTCATAGTCGAAGGGGACTCAGCCGGCGGTTCTGCTAAGCAAGGCCGTGACAGAAAGTTCCAAGCGATACTTCCACTTAGAGGTAAGATACTTAACGTTGAGAAGGCAAGACTAGATAGGATACTTGCTTATGAAGAGATCAAGGCGATGATCACAGCCTTTGGTACAGGTATAGACACTGAGTTTAACATAGAAAAGCTTAGATACGGCAAGATCATCATCATGACCGATGCCGACGTCGACGGTGCTCACATAAGAACGCTTTTATTAACATTCTTCTTTAGACACATGAGAGAGCTTGTTGACGATGGCCACATTTATATAGCACAGCCACCACTATACATGGTTAGCAAGAACAGAAAAGAGTACTATGTATACGACGATGACGAGCTTGAAAGCCTACTTAAAGAGATAGGCAGAGACAACTACACAATACAGCGTTACAAAGGTCTTGGTGAGATGAACCCTGAACAGCTTTGGGAGACAACTATGGACCCAGAACACAGAATACTGTTAAGAGTCAATGTTGACGACGCTGTTAATGCTGATGAGATATTCTCCATGCTAATGGGTGACAAGGTCGAACCGAGAAGAGAATTTATTGAAAAGAACGCAAAATACGCGTCGAACTTAGATATATAATGAGGTAATAAGATGACAGATGAAGTAATTTTAAAAGATAAACAATTTAAGGATGTCAATGTTGAGCACGAGATGAAGAATAGCTACTTGAGCTATGCGATGAGCGTTATAGTTTCAAGAGCGCTTCCTGACGTTAGAGACGGTTTAAAACCTGTTCACAGAAGGATACTTTACTCGATGAACGAGCTTGGCATCACACCGCAAGGCCAGTACAGAAAGTCTGCCAGAGTAGTCGGTGACGTACTTGGTAAGTACCACCCACACGGAGACACAGCTGTATACGACGCTATGGTTAGACTTGCGCAAGACTTCAACACAAGATACTTACTAGTTGATGGCCACGGTAACTTCGGCTCCGTCGATGGTGACGGTGCTGCTGCGATGCGTTACACTGAAGTAAAGATGACAAAGATCGCCATGGAGATGCTTCGCGACATAAACAAAGACACTGTTGACTACATGCTAAACTTCGACGAGACAACTAAAGAGCCGGTAGTTCTTCCATCACGTTTTCCTAACCTTCTTGTTAATGGTTCATCGGGTATCGCTGTTGGTATGGCGACTAACATGGCGCCACACAACCTAAAGGAAGTAATCGATGCTTGCGTTGCCTACATTGACAACAAAGACATTGATGTCGATGGTCTTATGAAGTACATCAAGGGACCGGACTTCCCTACAGGAGCTCTGATTATGGGTAAAGACGGCATCAAGGAAGCATATAGAACTGGTAGAGGCCGTATAGTTCAAAGAGCACTTTGCGAAATCGAAGAGAAAAAAGGTAGAGAGAAGATCATAATCAAGGAGCTTCCATACCAAGTAAACAAAGCAAAACTTATACAAAAGATAGCCGAGCTTGTAAGAGATAAAAAGATCGAAGGCATCTCAGACATCAGAGACGAGTCCGACAGAGATGGTTTACGTGTAGTTATAGACATAAAGCGTGATCAAAGCGCAAACATTGTCCTAAACAACTTATATAAGAACACACAAATGCAAAATACCTTCGGTATCATCAACCTTGCACTTGTGGGTGGCGAGCCAAAGGTTCTTACACTTAAGGAGCTTATCGAGTACTACATCATGCACCAATACGAGATCATCACTCGTAGAACACGCTTCGACCTTGCTAAGGCTGAGGCGAGAGCGCATATAGTTGAAGGACTTCGCACTGCACTTGACCATATCGATGAGATCATAAAGATAATCAGAGGCTCAAAGGATGACAAGACTGCTGTTAATGAAATGATGACTAAGTTCAAGCTAAGTGAAATTCAAGCAAACGCCATCATGGAGATGAGACTTAAGAGACTAACAGGTCTTGAAATAGACAAGCTTGAAGAAGAATACCTTGAACTAATTAAATTAATTAATCAATATAAGGAGATACTTGGATCAGAAAGACTTATCTACGGCATCATCAAAGACGAGCTTATAGATATAAAAGAAAAGTATCAAGACTTAAGAAGAACAAGAATCATGCCAGACCCAGGCGAGATTGATACCATTGACATGATAGAGGACGAAGATGTTGTTATCACTCTAACACACTTTGGCTACATCAAGCGTATGCCAGAGGGCGCATACAAGATGCAAAAGAGAGGTGGCAAGGGAGTCCAAGGCATGCAAAGACGTGACGAAGACTTTGTTGAAGACATATATGTAGTCTCGACACATGACGACTTATTATTCTTCACAGACAAAGGCAGAATCTACTCAATCAAAGCCTATGAGATACCAGAGAGCTCGCGTCAAGCAAGAGGACTTGCCATAGTAAACCTTGTTCAGCTTGAAAAAGACGAGAAGATCTCAGCCATCATCCCACTAAAGAAGGATGAAGAAGGCGGCTTCTTATCTATGCTTACACAAGAAGGTATATACAAGAGAGTGAGCCTTGATGAGTTCAAAAACATCAGAAAGAGAGGCCTTAAGGCGATCAATCTTAGAGATGAAGACAAGGTAGTTGGCGTTAGAAGAACATCGGGCGAGGAAAACATCGTTTGCGTAACAAAGCAAGGTAAGTTTTTAATGTTTGATGAGAAGACAACAAGACCATCATCAAGGATAGCGATGGGCGTTAAGGCGATGAAGCTTAACAAAGACGACATCATCGTATCCATCGAAGTGGCAAGAAAGGGCACAAGCCTACTTATGATCACTGAGAATGGTTACGGCAAGAAGACAAGCTTTGACGAATTTAAGGTGCAAGCAAGAAACGGCAAGGGCATGATCTGCTACAAAGTAACTAGTAAGACTGGACCGATAGTTGTCGCAAAATCTGTTGAAGAAGAAGACGAGATTATGATCATCTCACTAAAGGGTGTTATAATCAGGATCGACTCTGACAGCATAAACGAGTTAGGAAGAAATACACAAGGAGTTATACTTATGAAGCAAGCGGACGACAAGGTTGCGAGTGCATCAAAGTTTGTCTCCTCAGTTGAAGAATAGGAGGGCCACATGTTTGATTTAAACTTAATCGATGAAGGGGATCACTACCTTATTGAATTAATAGGTGACCTCGACATATATAATAACAAAAAATTCAAAGAAAAGCTTGCTGATATATATGAAGAGCTTGACAAGGACTTAGTTGTTGACTGCTCAAAGCTTGAGTACATCGACTCAACAGGTCTAGGAAGCTTTATAAGTCTTCTTAAGCTAACAAGAGATGAGGACAAAACTATCACAGTAAAAAATCTTAAGAAGAACATCAAGAAGGTCTTCAAGATCACAGACCTTGATAAACTATTTAATCTAGGTGACGAATAATGTTATTTACACTTGAGATAGAAAACAAAGAAAACTAATAAGTAAAAGCATAGCATCTATTAACCTTTCTATACCTAGATGGATACACGATAGGCGTGAAACATAAACCACAAAGGCACTGACTACCACCAAGGTAGCCAGTGCCTTTCTATTGTTAGTTGTATCATCCTATTCGACGGTCATCAAACGAATGACTCAAGTACGTCCTATACCTATTTTAGTATATACAGAGACATCATACATGTAGGCGTAAACCTACTATACTACTATGAACAATCATATATGTCATATCGCTGTGACTAGCGCCATAGTTACTTACTAAAATAGTCTTTTCCTACTTTCAAATCGCCCCGTTTACAAGACACTTGTAATTCATCGCCACTCATCAATTGTAACGATCCTAAGGGTACTAAATATTGACCATTGCGATAGACGCTAACCACGTTCATGCCCACAGGCAAATCCAGTGCTTCTAACGCAGTGCCAATATGTTCACTTACCACAGAAATTTTAGTTTGAAATACGGTCTGTATGCTTTCCATAGATGGCTGCTTCGTCATGGCTTGTAAGAGGGAATCATAAATCGGTGGTTCTTTGCATAATTCCGCCACTAAATAGGCGATAATCGTAACGATACCAATGGCATAAATATTGTGAAAGCTATTGGTCATTTCCAACACTAATAAAATCGCCAATAACGGTGTACGCATAGCCGCCGCCAGCATACCACCCATCGCACACACTACGAGTTGTGGCACCCAATCGCCTTGTATGCACCCGAAAGAGGTGAGTAAGCTTTCACTGAAAGCACCCGCCGCACCACCGATAACGAGCATGGGTAAGAAAATCCCCCCTTGTGCACCGCTGCCATAGCAAAATGAGGTGAGTAGTATTTTACCCACCACGATACACGCTAATAGGGCTAGACCGTGAGAATGTTCTGCGAGTTCTGCCACGAGGTCATTACCACCACCTAATAACAATTGGGAATCATAGCCGATGAGAGCTACGACGATAAAGGTAATGACAAGTTTCATACATCGTGATAGGGGCATTCTTTCAAAAAGACCTTTACACAGAAATATGGCCCGACAAAATAGAACACCTAGTAAACCCATACCGATCCCCATAGGGATGAGGTAGGGAAAGTACATCAATGGCAAGCCGTCCAATACGGTAAATCCCAAAGAGGGTTGCAAGCCAAAAAGTTGCGCCGTAATAAAATTAGAAATCAGCGCCGCCACAAAGGTGGGAATCACTAATAAGGGGTAAAAGCTTTTATGCACTTCTTCAAAAACGAAAATGGCGCCCGACACAGGTGCACTAAATGCGGCAGCCAGGCCAGCCGCCGCCCCAGCCGATGTGAGAATGCGCTGTTCGCGAAGAGAACTTTTCATCCAGTAGGACACAATTTTACCTACCGCGCCC
>QWBY01001608.1_pt1 | contig 13579 bp, 8 predicted proteins | sample 1972471 | NCBI WGS metagenome assembly QWBY01 (sample SAMN09866722, study PRJNA288562) | Human gut metagenome isolate term6_stool, whole genome shotgun sequencing... | reverse complement strand
TAAGCGCACGGGACGAGTATGAGAAGAAGGTCAAGAGCAAAGGCTTCCAAACGAAGGAGGCGTTGCAGAACAGTATGCTCGGACTGCAGGAGTTTATGTATGCAATAGACCACGCATCGGGCAACAAGCGGTACATAGAGGACATTCCCGACTTTGAGAATCCGATACTCGGAGAGAACCGCCTGTCGTCGGTGAACAAGGAGGAGATGCACCAAGTTGCCAAGACGCAATTCAAGCCGTTGATGTCGGCAGTGGCTAAACTGAGCGGCAATGGCAAGGAGAGCGGAGAGTTGTACGACTATATGTTCGCCAAGCACGGACTTGAGCGTGATGCCGTGATGCGGCAGAGAGAGGCTCAGAAAGAGTTTGACAAGTACCAAAAGGCAAATCCCAAAGGAACTAAAACGATTGGAGATTTCGTTGCAAGCCTTGAAGGCAAAGACTATGCAGGACTTACGGCATTGACGGCAGAAGACGGCAGGGTGAAGTCGATACAATCGCAGATAGACGCCATAGACGAGCAGATGAAGGCTACAGACGACCAATTGTTGCTCCGTAAACTCGGTGGTCAGAAGAAGCGGTTGAAGGTGGATTTGCTCAACGCCGCAAGGGATGCCGCCGATGATATTCGCAAGACTTTTGAAAACAATCCGAGCCATGACCGGTCAGACATAAATGAATTGTGGAGTCGAGTAAACGAGGTGAACGGCAACACACTGAGGAAGTTGTACGAGAGCGGTATGCTCACGAAGGAGGCATACAACGACATCAGCAGTATGTACACGAATTATATCCCTATGAGGGGATTCGACCAAACGACAAGTGCTGACGCCTACGCTTATCTGACGCACGGCGACAGCGCATTCAACGCACCGATAAAGACAGCCAAAGGGCGCAGCTCCAAGGCTGACAATCCTATAGCATATATGCAGGCGATGGCGGAAAGTGCGATAATGCAGGGCAACCGCAACGTATTGGTGAAACAAAAGATGTTGAACTTTGTGCGCAACCATCCGAGCGACCTTGCAAGTGTCAGCGATGTCTGGTTGCAATATGACTCGGTTGCAGATGAGTGGAAGCCGGTGTTCCCCGACAATATCGATGCCAATGACAGCGCATCCGTGGTGGCGAAGAAGATGGAGGCATTCGAGGATAAGATGAAACAGATGGCAGAGAAACACCCGGACTTGGTGCAAAGAAGCAACGAAGCACCGGACATCCCATATAAGGTGGTAGAGAAAGGGCAGTTGAACGAACACCAAGTGCTTGTGAAGCAAAATGGCAAGTCTTACATCATCACCGTCAACGGCAGCCCAAGAGCGGCACAGGCGGCGAATGGCTTGACGAATCCGGACACAGACCTTACGGGCGCAGTCGGTAAAGTCTTCGAGGGAGCCGAGGCGTTGAACAGACAATTGTCCTCCTTATACACCACGTTGAACCCCGACTTCATCGGCTCAAACTATGTGCGAGATGCCTTGTACTCAAATACAATGGTATATGTCAAGGAAGGGGCTAAGTATGGTGGTTCCTTTAATCTCAATTTCGCCAAATACAATCCAGCGGAAATGGCGAACCTATACGCACGTTACAACAAAGGCAGCCTTGACACATCCAATGAAACGCATAGACTGTTTTTGGAGTTTATGCAGAATGGCGGAGAAACTGGCTTCGTCAACCTAAAGCAGATAGAGAAGAGGAAGTCGGAGATAGCGAACGCAATCAAGCGGGATGGGAGAATATCCGCGGCACAAATTTGGGGCGGTTTGAGCGATGCCGTTGATTTCGCCAACAGGGCAGTAGAGAACAGTGCGAGGTTTGCGGCATATGTCACGTCACGAAAGAGCGGACGCAGTGTCGGACGATCAGTGTATGACGCAAAAGAGATTTCCGTCAATTTCAACAGAAAGGGAAGCGGCAGAGAACTGGTGGAAAGACAACGTCGGAACTTCTCGTTTCTATGACACAGAGATAGGCTTAGTGGAAATAAACAGGGCATCTGTAGGAAGCTCTCTTGCGCATCGGTATAGCCAAGTAAAACTTGATGTAATAACATCTCTTGCTGAAGGTTTTAACAATGCTGTGTATTTTGGCTCTATGCAAGACTTCAGTAGACAAGAGGGCGTTAAAAGCCATTACTTTGCATACCCGATAAATTATAATGGAAATCAAAACTATGTTTTCTGTCGCGCAATGCAAGATGCAAATAAAAGTAGACTATATGTGCACGAGGTGTTTTTAGCGGATAATATAGAAAAGGGCAATACCCTTCAAACCGCAGCGTCTCAGCCTCACGGAGGTATTACCCTTTACAAGGATATTCTTGCGAACGTCCTCGCCGCAAATGTAACAAATGATTCTGAGACGAGCAAGCCTCGCTTCAGTAGAAAGCCGGGCGAGAGCATCTTCGACTATGCGTCACGTGTGTCGGAGGACGTGGATAGAAGCGTGTGTGAGGGGCGCTGAGTGCGATTTTACCGGGGAGGACGATGCTCGGACATTCTATGCTTTTGGGCGCGAATCGAAGGGGGTGAAACGACAAGAACGTGGCGACATATTCGTTGAATATCAACGATGCAAAATGCACGGAACTTATTCGTTTTGGGGGAATCAGCCTAATTCATCGGATTTGATTCCCAGAGCCATCATTATCGGAAAAGCGACAATTTGAGTGGCGTATCCATTCCCTTTCGCAGATTTGTCCATGGTGAATCGTGTGGCTATTTTGCCGTTGCTCTCAGAAAGAATTTTGTCGATTTCCTCGCCGCAACGCCCATCAAAGCCAATGACAGCGACTCGCTTTATCTCCTTTTCTGACATAAGATTGTGAAGAGAGTCAAGGAAAAAGTCGTTGGAGTCAACCATCCCTTCATTTGAATATGTGTAGAACGAAAATTCGCCGAGATGTCCGTTGAAAGCCATTCCGTTCAGTCCGGCAATGTCAGACGGGGTGCAGACATCGAAATTGTCACAACCGTTGTTGTATGTAATATAAACGTCAATTTGGTTTTCGCCGGGAGTGACACCCCAGTCCAAAGCAATGTATGTAAACAGCGAAGAGAGATCGATGGTGCTCAGCTCGCGGTTTAGAATGCGCTCAAAATTAGTTTTGAAATCCGATGTGATAAAATTAAGGAATGCCGCATCCACAATGATGGCATTTGGGGCTGGTGTGAAATCTTTAGTCATCTGCTTTTTTATGCAAAGATAACTTTCGATTGCGTATCGGCAAAATTTATGCTCCAGCATTTTTATGTTATTTGTAATATCGTTAACTTTGTGGATATGGAACTTTCAGCAGGAGTAATAAAATGGGTGCATTCCTTGTCGCAGAAAAAGAATCGTGACAAGGAGCGTTGTTTTGTTGCAGAAGGAACAAAATGCGTGATTGACACACTCGATTATTTTAAGGTTAGATATTTGTTTGCCACGTCTGATTGGGCGGACAGCGTCGGCTGTAGATTGCGCTGCCCCGTGACGGTCGCAACCAAAGCTCAAATAGAGAGGATGTCGATGCTGAAAACGGCGACAGACGTCATCGCTGTTTATGAAATGCCAGATGTCCAGATTGAGAAAGGCTTGGAGAAGCGTCTTGCATTAGTGCTTGATGGAATCCAAGACCCAGGAAACTTCGGAACCATATTGAGGATTGCCGATTGGTTTGGAATCAAAGACGTGTTTTGTAGCAAAGATACCGTAGACGTCTACAATCCTAAGGCGGTGCAGGCTACGATGGGTGCTATTTCGCGTGTGAATGTCGTGTATTGCAGCCTTTCGGAACTGTTTGCGACATATAAGAAAATGCCAGTTTACGGAACTTTGTTGGACGGAAACAATATTTACGAAACGCCATTGTCACAGTCGGGATTCATCGTCATGGGCAATGAAGGCAAGGGGATTTCGGAGGAGATAAGACGTCTTGTGACAGGAAAGTTGCTCATTCCGTCATATCCAATCGGCACTCCGACATCGGAATCGCTAAATGTGGGGATGGCGACAGCCATTGTTGTCGCAGAATTTAGAAGAAGAACAATGTAGTATGTGCTATGGCAAAGGATAAAATAGCGTTTTTTTGTAGCGATTGCGGATATGAGTCGCCAAAATGGGTGGGGAAGTGTCCGAATTGCGGAGCCTGGAACACTTTCGTCGAAGAGCGCGTTGTGCAGACTCGAGGCGGGAAATCGCTCCTCCCGGAAACAAAATTGGACTCGAAGCCACTTCGCTTGTCTGAAATCGAAGCTGGGGAGGAGAAGCGCATACAGATGCCGAGCGGAGAGTTGAACCGTGTGCTTGGCGGAGGTTTGGTGCAGGGTTCTATAATATTAATAGGAGGAGAGCCTGGGATCGGAAAGTCGACCCTCGTTTTGCAGAACGTAATACGCATTAGAAGCAGAAAGGTGCTCTATGTGTCTGGTGAGGAAAGCGCGCAGCAATTGAAAATGCGGGCTGACCGACTTGGTGCAGACGGAGGAGAGTGCTATATTGTTTGTGAAACGTCGTTGGAAAAGATATTTCAACACATAAAAAACAGCAATCCAGGAATAGTGGTTGTCGACTCCATCCAAACTATTGCTTCCGACAATCTTGAATCTGTGGCTGGAAGTGTTAGCCAAGTGCGGGAATGCGCGTCGTCTCTTTTGAAATATGCCAAGGAGAGCGGAACACCAGTGGTGCTGATCGGGCATATCAACAAGGAGGGAAGTATAGCCGGGCCGAAGGTGCTTGAACACATTGTCGACGCCGTGCTGCAGTTTGAGGGCGACCGTCATTATATGTATCGGTTGTTGCGCTCGATAAAGAATAGATTCGGAAGCACGTCGGAAATGGGCATATATGAAATGACACAATCGGGATTGCGTGAAGTGGCAAATCCATCGGAACTGCTGTTGTCTGATAATGATTCAGACTTGTCGGGAGCTGCTATCGGTGTGACAGTGGAGGGGGCGCGTCCATTGCTCGTCGAATCGCAAGCGTTGGTAAGCACTGCTGCATACGGCACAGCGCAGAGGTCGGTGACTGGCTTTGATTCAAAAAGAATGAATATGTTGTTGGCTGTGCTTGAGAAACGGGTCGGATTCAAATTGGCTTTAAAAGATGTGTTTCTCAACATCGCAGGAGGATTTAAGGTGAATGACCCGGCGCTTGACCTTGCTGTTATCAGCTCGATACTTTCTTCTAACGTCGATATGCCAATCGCAAAGACGGTTTGTTTGACAGGGGAAGTCGGATTGTCGGGGGAGATTCGCCCGGTCACCAGGATAGAACAGCGCATAATAGAGGCTAACAAATTAGGCTTTTCCACGATTTATGTGCCAAAGCACAATTTGAAAGGTGTGGATGTGTCTCAGTATAATGTGGAGGTTAAAGAAGTGGCGCGTGTAGAGGAAGTGTTCCGCTCGCTTTTCGGATAAATCTGAAATTAATATTCTCGAAATTTTTTTCTTCAGCCGTCTTTGATTAATTTTGTATGACATAAAAACGTATATAGACAACAAAAAAGAATAACAAGAGGATAAATATGAAAAATGAATTCAGAGATTTCGCAGTGAAACACATGGGACTCAACGGGCTCGCTGTTGACGACTATATGAACATCACCAGCAGCTATATCTCTCCGACTATTATTGAAGAACGTCAATTGAATGTGGCACAAATGGACGTGTTCTCACGATTGATGATGGATAGAATTATATTTTTGGGCACACAGATAGATGATTATACAGCAAATGTAATCCAAGCCCAGTTGCTTTATCTTGACTCTTCCGACCCGGGCAAGGATATCTCAATTTATATAAACTCTCCTGGTGGCTCTGTATATGCTGGACTTGGCATATATGACACTATGCAGTACATTTCGAGCGATGTCAAGACGATTTGCACAGGAATGGCGGCATCGATGGCTGCGGTGTTGCTCGTGGCTGGAGAAAAAGGCAAACGTTTTGCGCTTAACCATTCGCGTGTTATGATTCACCAGCCGATGGGCGGTGCGCAAGGTCAGGCTTCCGACATCGAAATAACAGCGCGAGAGATTCAAAAATTGAAAAAAGAGCTGTATACAATCATATCGAATCATTCAGGAGTGCCATTCAAGAAGGTTGAAAAAGACAGCGACCGTGATTATTGGATGACATCGGCGGAGGCTAAGCAATATGGAATGATTGATGAAGTTTTGACAAGAGAGACCAAATAAAAACTAATGGCAAAAAAAGATTCTGGAACATCGACAATGCGGTGCAGTTTTTGTGGCCGCAGCCAAAGAGATGCGGCGCTGTTTATTCCAACAATTGACGGCAAGGGAGCTATCTGCGACAATTGTATCGAGCAGGCACATGCTATGATTTCGCAGTATATTGACACAAAGCCCATAAACGGCAAAGGCGGCAAATTCGACTTGGAAATGAAAAGTGTGCCGAAGCCAAAGGAGATTGTTGATTATTTGAATCAATATGTTATCGGTCAGGAACAGGCAAAAAAATACTTGTCGGTTGCTGTATACAATCACTATAAGCGTCTGCTTCAGCCTGTTGATGAAGACGGGGTGGAGATTGAGAAAAGTAATGTGATAATTGTTGGCCCTACTGGAACCGGCAAAACGTTGTTGGCAAAAACAATAGCGAAATTGCTTAATGTGCCGTTTGCAATTGTCGATGCAACCGTACTCACAGAGGCTGGATACGTGGGCGAAGACATTGAGAGTCTTTTGGTGCGTTTGTTGCAGGCTTGCGATTATGACGTGGCACAGGCTGAACGAGGCATCGTCTTCATTGACGAGATAGACAAAATAGCAAGAAAGGGCGACAACCCGTCAATCACAAGAGACGTGAGTGGAGAAGGAGTGCAGCAAGGGCTTTTGAAGTTGCTCGAAGGCTCTGTGGTCAACGTGCCACCACAAGGCGGAAGGAAGCATCCAGAGCAAAAGATGATTCCTGTCGACACAAAAAATATCCTGTTTATCTGTGGCGGCGCTTTTGAGGGAATTGAGCGTAAGATTGCCCAGCGCCTTAACACATATGTGGTTGGTTTCGGAACTGACAATGTGGAGCGCAAGCAGAAACGGGAAAATCTGATAAACTACGTAGCGCCACAAGACTTGCGGTCATTCGGACTAATTCCTGAGATTATAGGTCGATTGCCGATATTGACCAATCTTGAGCCATTGGACCGCAATGCGTTGCGGAGAATCCTCTCGGAACCGAAAAATGCCATAATAAAACAGTATCAGAAATTGTTTGAGATGGATGGCGTCAAGCTGGTTTTTGAGAAAGATGCTCTTGACCTTATTGTTGATAAATCAATAGAATATAAACTTGGCGCGCGCGGACTTCGCTCGCTGACGGAAACCATTGTGGTCGACGCAATGTATGAAAGTCCGTCGTCAAAGAAAAAAGAGTTTGTAGTTACCAGAGAATATGCATTGGAGAAGCTTAACAAGGCAAATTTAGATCTCCTTGTGTGAAAATATAGCGAAAACATTTTGCAAATTGTCGATAGGTCCTTAACTTTGTAAGTAAAGCAAACCTCTAATTATTATGGCAGTCAAAACTGATTTAAAAGCCGAACTGAAAAACTATTTCGGATTCGACAACTTTAAAGGCAATCAAGAAGCGATAATAGAAAATCTGATGGCCGGCAATGACACGTTTGTGCTTATGCCTACAGGCGGCGGCAAGTCGCTATGCTATCAATTGCCGTCCTTGCTGATGGACGGCACTGCAATTGTCATATCGCCATTAATCGCCTTGATGAAGAATCAGGTAGACGCTATGCGCAATTTTGGAGAGGACGACGGAATAGCTCATTTCTTGAACTCTTCATTGAACCGTGCTGCAATAGAGAAGGTAAAATCCGACATTGTGTCGGGCAAAACGAAATTGTTGTATGTTGCGCCTGAGTCGCTGACAAAAGAGGAGAACATAGAATTCTTGTCGACGGTGTCGATTTCATTCTACGCAGTCGACGAAGCGCATTGTATATCGGAATGGGGACACGATTTTCGGCCAGAGTACAGACGAATCAGACCGTTGATAAATCAGATAGGCAACCGTCCGGTCATTGCTTTGACAGCCACTGCTACGCCAAAGGTGCAGCATGACATACAGAAGAATTTGGGAATGCTGGATGCTAAAGTGTTTAAATCATCATTCAACAGGCCAAATCTCTATTATGAAGTGCGTCCGAAGACCAAGAACGTTGACAAGGACATCATAAAATTCATAAAAAGTCATGAGGGCAAATCGGGCATAATATATTGCCTGAGCAGAAAAAAAGTGGAAGAGTTGACAGAGACATTGATTGTCAACAACATCAAAGCATTGCCATACCATGCTGGCATGGACAGCGCGCAACGCAGTGCCAACCAGGATGCCTTTCTGATGGAGACTGTCGATGTCATCGTGGCAACGATTGCTTTTGGTATGGGTATTGACAAACCGGATGTGCGTTTTGTAATACATTATGACATCCCCAAAAGTTTGGAGGGGTATTATCAAGAAACCGGACGCGCGGGACGTGACGGCGGCGAAGGCTTGTGTGTCGCATTCTATACCAACAAGGACTTGCAGAAACTGGAGAAGTTTATGCAGGGCAAGCCAATTGCAGAACAGGAAATTGGCAAGCAGTTGCTTTTGGAAACGGCGGCATATTGTGAATCATCTGTGTGCCGGCGAAAGTCGTTGCTTTATTATTTTGGAGAGGAATATCAAGAAGACAATTGCGGAAACTGTGACAACTGTTTAAATCCTAAGAAAAAAGTGGAAGCAAAAGATGAACTTTGTGCGGTAATTGAGACCGTCTTGGCATTGAAAGAAAAATTTAAATCAGACTATGTTATTAATGTCATGCTCGGAAAATCGACCGCCGAAATAAAATCATATTTACACGATCAATTGGAAGTGTTCGGCTGCATGGAGGCTGACACCGATAAATTTTTAGGCGCGGTGATTCATCAAGCAATCATTGCTGGATATCTTGACAAGGAAATTGAAAACTATGGGTTGCTGAAAGTGACAAAAGCTGGGCACTCGTTTTTGAAGAATCCAAAGTCGTTTAAGATTGTTGAAGACAAGGAATTCAACGAAGATGACGAAGATGTTACTATAAAATCGGGCGGAGTTTGCGCCGTCGACCCAGAATTGTACTCCATCCTTAAAGATCTTCGCAAAAAGATTGCCAAGAAGTTGGAGTTGCCGCCGTATGTAATCTTTCAAGACATCTCGTTGGAGGCTATGGCTACAACATATCCAATCACAATGGAAGAACTTCAAACTATACAAGGCGTTGGCGCTGGCAAGGCGAAACGCTATGGAGCGGACTTCTTGAAAGTTATAAAGGCCCATGTCGAGGAAAACGACATTGAACGTCCGGAAGATCTGCGGGTGAGGAGTGTTGCAAACAAAAGCAAGCTTAAAATATCAATCATTCAGGGTATTGACCGTAAGATTGCACTTGATGAGCTTGCAGAGTCTAAGGGGTTGGAATTCGATGAGTTGTTGGATGAAGTGGAGGCAATTGTATACTCTGGGACAAAAATAAACATCGATTATTTCCTGGACGAGGTGATGGATGAAGATCACTTGGACGACATTTTTGAATATTTCAAAGAAAGCGAGAGCGACGATTTGGAATTGGCGATAAATGAACTTGGCGGAGACTATACTGAAGAAGAAATCCGGTTGGTTCGCATTAAGTTTATTTCTGAAATGGGCAACTAAGTCTATGGAGGTTGTTTATGAAGATAATCATCTGATAGTGGTGAATAAAGCTGCAGGTGAAATCGTGCAAGGCGATAAAACTGGCGACAAACCACTGTCTGAGATGGTTAAAGATTATCTGCGCGAAAAATATAACAAGCCAGGCAATGTGTTTTGTGGCGTGATTCACCGGCTTGACCGCCCGGTGAGCGGGCTTGTCGTATTCGCCAAAACAAGCAAAGCGTTGGCGCGGATGAACGAGATTTTTCAGAATCGGAAAGTGAAAAAAACATATTGGGCAATCTCAAGAAATTTGCCGCCAAGAGCGGAAGATACGTTGGTTGACTATCTGACACCTCGGGAACGCAATAACAAAACGTATGTCAGTCGCACGCCTGTCGACGGGGCGCAGAAAGCTGTGCTTGACTACAAATTGTTGGCAAAAACTGATTATTACTGCCTGCTTGAAGTGAATCTTCACACGGGAAGGAAGCATCAGATACGCGCACAATTATCGGCTATGGGATGTCCGATCCGTGGAGATTTAAAATATGGAGACCGACGGAGCAATCCCGACGGTGGCATATCATTACAGTCGCATAGAATCGTATTCGAGCATCCTGTGTCAAAAAAAATAATCGATTTGGTTGCGCCAATACCAGACGACAACCTGTGGCGGGCGTTGGCTGCAAATCTATGATTACTTTATGCGGATAGCCTCTGGAAATCAAACCCGGAAGGTTGCTTATTTATCCCAAATCGGTCATTAGTACGGCTTTTTTCTGACTTCGTAACTGATTGACAATTAGTTTTTGCTATTCACACGAGTTCGGGATAAGAGGTGTTTGAAAAAATGGCGAAAAAAGGAAATCATTGATTTTTAGTAATTTAATGGTGTAAAAAGAAACAATTACAAATCATTATCACCAAGCGTAAAGTTACTGAAATTTTTGTATTGCCGATGATTTCTGCAAAGAATTTGATGCAGAGATGGCAAAAACGCTGTTCAATCAACGCCTGATACCCCAAAACGCCGTCGCAAGCATATGATGTCGGACGCCGAGGTCATCACAGTTCTTCATCTGTTTCCACTTCGACTTCAACTCCTACCGCAACTTCAAGCATTATTACCAGGCCTGTGTGTGCGCTTTTCGGACGGCTTTGGAGTGAGGGGATACATGTGGTGACAGGGCTGCTCTAACATGAAGCAGCGACTGATGCCTCTTTATGACAAGATAATGCTGCGCAGAGGAGCATTATCGAGACCGTGAACGACATGCTTAAAAACGTGGCGCAGCTTGTGCACACACGGCACCGCAGCGTGCACAACTTTCTGATAAACCTGCTCGCGGCAATGGGGGCGTGCTGCTTCTTCCAGTCCAAGCCAGCAGCCAACTTCGACTACGAGGTGCCGAACTAAGACGGTCAGCTCACCATTTGGCAATAGCTCAAATCCCATTTTCTCAAAAGCGCATCAGGCGGCCACGTTCATGGTCGCCCGACACTATATCCGCATCCGAATCACGCCTTTTCAGTCCACGCTTATCCCGAACTCGCGTTGTTAGGTCGACCTTTTTGCATTGGTGTTTTTTCAAGGCGCTGAGAAGAGGTTGAAGGCGGCAAAGGCACTGAAGGAGAAAGGAGATACCCCGGAAGAATTGTTGCGGTCAATCAAGGAAAACGAGGCGGCAGTGGCGGAGGCACAGAGAGTGGTAGCCGCTTGGAAAGCCATCGTAGGAGAGAAGTCACGCAGAGAGGAAGCCTCCAAAGCGGAAGTGGAGCGCATAGAAAGAAAAGCCGCTGAGGAGCGTGAGCGTGCCGACAAGGAGGAGAAGAAACGCATTGAGGCAGAAAAGGCGGAGGAAGAAGCTCGTGTTGAAGCCGAAAGGAAGGCAGAGGAGGAGCGTAAAACCAAAGAGGAGGAAAGAAAGGAACGTGACGAGAACGGACAACCTTTCGTTGTCTCGTCGGACGGAACGACAACATTCGGAGAGATAACGGAGGACACTGGTCTTACCGCCGCTCCGATAAAACTGAGCGAGGGTTTCCAAGATGCCAATACAGGCAAAGGATATGGTCTTGTTCATATAGAGGCTAATCACGGAGAGCAAATTCGTCAAGCAGGTTTCACTTCTGTAAAAGAATTTGTTTCGTTCGTAGCGACCCACTATGACCCAGATAACATTCGAGTAGGTAAGCGTAGAGATGATGGAAGTGATACTTTCCTCATACAAGTAACAGACACTCACGACAATACCCTATTCATAGAATTATCAAAAGATGGTTCGTATTGGAACGTAAATAGTGGCGGTATATTCCGCAAAGGGTATTCTAATAAAAAAGAAACGGTCGCTAAGACCGAACCTCAGCAACCGACCAATGCCGTATCAAGTGACTCTTCGCTTTCTGCGAATGTTAAGGATGGCATTACAAACGCAGAACCCAACGGTGAGCCTACCGTTTCTTTAGACAAAGGTACGACTTTACCAGCAGACCAACAAACTTCTGATAAAGAAAATACTAAAAAAGTTGCTGATAGTGAGGGTGAAAATACACTTAAAGCCAAAATTGAAGCTGCGTCAGCCGATGTGAACACCGAGCCCACCGAAGCACAGAAAGAGGCTGGCAACTACAAGAAAGGTCATGTGCAGGTGGGTACGTTCGACATCACTATTGAACAACCAGAGGGTAGCATACGCCGTGGCACAGATGCTGACGGAAAGAAGTGGGAAAGCAAGATGCACAACACTTACGGCTATTTCCGTGGAACGGAGGGCGTGGATGGCGACCACATAGACGTGTTCCTCTCCAATGACATTGACGGTTGGAACGGACGCAAAGTGTTTGTCGTTGACCAATACAACCCCGATGGCACATTTGACGAGCACAAGGTGATGCTCGGCTTCAACGATATGGACGAGGCAAAGAGCGACTATCTTGCCAACTATGAGAAAGGTTGGGAGAATGGGCGCAGGATAACCGTGTCCACAACCAATCTTGAAGACTTCGAGAAATGGATAGACAGCAGTCACCGCAAGACAAAGCCATTCAGCGAGTATTCGTCAGTGAACAAAGAAACCGTTGCCACCGACAAAGGTAGTAAAAAGGCAGAGAAGAAGCAAGAGAAGCAGAGCGTTTTTGACAAGGCTAAGGAGATTGCCGACAAGGAGGAGAAGAAACGCAAGGCTGAGGCTGAGGATGACTCGGTTCTCGGTCAAGCGACAAGAGCCGTGGGCAAGAAAAAGAAGGTCAACCTGTTCAAATATACGGTTTCAGAAAAAAACAGCAATTCTGCGCTGAGAGGAGTGCATTATGCCAACGGCTATGCGTATGCTTCTGACGAGCGTTATCAGAGAGGTGAAGGGGGCGTGAAGCCTTCTAAGGCTGAGGTAGCGTTGCGTGATGCTGTGATAGACAGACTGCGCGAAAGCGGAATGGATGTGATTGCGGACGAGGCTGAGGGTCAGAGGGTGCTGGATGAGGTGAACGGACGAGCTAAGGTTCAGATGGGTGATGCGCCTGAGACTTTTGCTGAGCGTCAGAAGCAGGCTGTTGAAAGCCATGGTGTCGTGATGCCGGGGTTGAATGAAAGCTATGTTGAGGTTGTGAAGGATATTCCAAGACATGAATATACTGGAAGCATAGCTGAAGCAACACGTGAAGCCATTGATGCAGCGAAAAGAAAGTATGCAGGAAAGGAATTGACCTATAATAATTATGGAGCCAACTTCAATTATACAATATCTGCTAATGCTATTGATATTTGTTTAAGCCCCAAACATCAGAATTTGAGGGGTCAGTAGATTTTTAGTGGGGATAAATTTTAGGCATTCAAATGTTATGCCGAACTTTGCGGTATGGAAAACGATTACTTACAGGCACTGGCACAG
>QWBY01001603.1_pt1 | contig 13599 bp, 10 predicted proteins | sample 1972471 | NCBI WGS metagenome assembly QWBY01 (sample SAMN09866722, study PRJNA288562) | Human gut metagenome isolate term6_stool, whole genome shotgun sequencing... | reverse complement strand
AATTACTTTGGAATCTCTTTATTGATTTTTTGTAATTCGGGATCACCCCCGCGTGCGCGGGAATTACTAATCATGATTGAGAACTCAACAGTCGACCAAGGGATCACCCCCGCGTGCGCGGGAATTACTTTTGCTCGACTTACGCTCAACCACTATTTCTGGGATCACCCCCGCGTGCGCGGGAATTGCTTCTTTTGCATTAATTTTGCGTACTCAATTGTGGGATCACCCCCGCGTGTGCGGGAATTACTTTCCGCAAACACATTGGCTTGAAATTCTACATAGGGATCACCCCCGCGTGTGCGGGAATTACGACAGCCTTGTATGGGCGACCAGGCAAGAGCTAAAATCACCCCCGCGTGCGCGGGAATTGCTTGGCCAGCTCCGTGTTCTCGTCCTGTTCGTCGGGATCACCCCCGCGTGTGCGGAAATTTTAAATATAAATCAATACATTGCCATAAAATTAGTGCATAAATCACTCATATATTCTGGGCAGTTCCTTTAGCTCTGTCTTTTTTGCACCGGAAATCTGTTTCATTTTATGGGAATTATTGTTAAAAATCCAAAACCATAGGCTTTTTTCTTGCCAATTCCAGAAACTAAGGCTTTTTTAAATTTATCCAAGTCTGTGATAGTAAGAACGCCTTCATAGGTTGCACTTACTAATTTTAAATTAGCAGCCTTGGCTTTATCTTCGTCATGGCGGACAAAAACTTCTTCATCACGACTAGCTATAGAAAATTCATCAGGCCTTACAGTAAATCCATTTTTTTCAGTTCTTGCCATAAAATAGTCATTTAATTCATCCAAGGGAACAGGGACCAGCTGTCCTCGTTTTTCCGGATTATCCTTGTCTCTAATAGATTTTACTGTATTTAATTTGATTCTAAAGTTTGCCCTCATGCCTTCTTTTAAAGAATCTAAAAATTCATCATAAGATTTGCAAGTGGCCATCCCTTTTACCCCATACTTTTCTAGGCTATTAAAATCAGGTTTATCCTCGCTTAAGATTAATAGGTATGATTTATCTTTGATGGTGTCAATCCGCCAAAGTTTTCTGCTGCGATCAGCCTTAGATTTATTTCTGTCATCGGAAAATGAATCCTCAATCCAGCCATGATAGCAACCTAGGTGGTCTAAATCTCTTAAGGTTTTTCGATTGTATAGGTCTATTTCAACTCTTGATAAATACATATTGCACCCCTATATACTTTCGTAAAAATCCAGCGGCTCATCGCTTTCACTCGCTAATACTTGGTCTGTCCTTGCTTCAAAACGCGGTCCAAATTTACGCTCTTTTTGAGAGAAGGAAATCACTCGATCATTTCTCATTTTTGCTGGTGAGTCAGGCAAAAGATCCTTGTCCGCATATATGTCAGCCCTATAAGATTTATGTTTTTTCTTGTACCAGTCTGAAGCCTGCCAATCCAAAGTTTGAAGTGCCTCTATGGGCCCCTGATCTGTAAAGCCTATTATAAAATCTCCAGGTAGAGGGCAAGACCTCCTGCCCATAAAGGGCTGGAAGTAAGGATGGGTTAGAGCATAGTAAATCTCATCCAACCACTCTTCATCTGCATGAGATATGGCAACCACAAATACTGCGTCCTCCATATAATAGCGGTTGGTTACATAATTTCTATCAAGAGTCCCCTTGGCTTTGTACTTGCTAGCTATGTGATAATCTCTGGCAAGGACTCCCTCTTGGTCAATACGGACTGCAAAATCAAGGTTATTTAATTTTTGAACCTTGTCAACTTCGTCTCTCTTGTAACCAAAACTTGCTGCAATTATTCCTATAACTGCAGATTTTGATGGATAATAGTCAGTTGTCCTGGTTTCAAAACGCGAAGATGTACCCCAGGCTTGCATGGGTCCCTTTAGTCTTAATAAAAGCGTTTTCAAAATTCATCACCTAATCTTCAAGATTTTTGTTTATTTCTACTTCTAAATCGTTTAAAAGTTCATTTATACTGCCTTCTGCCTTGCCAATATCGTTTACATTTATGTCATCGATAAGCAAGTAAGCTGTATAGATTGGCTTGTCTAGAATTTTGTCGTATTTTGTATACTCTTCAAAGAGCCTTTCAATAGACTTGTTCACATATCCTTCGTTAGACTTTACTGGCTTTTCAAAGGCGCTAACCATATTTACTGGTCTGTCTGCCCTTAATGATACGACAACTGCTTGTGGCAGGGTTTGGTTGGCAAATGTATTTATCTTACCTGTTGGCATGGACTTAACAAAGGCTTCCACAAAGAGTTTAGTTGCAGTAATTGTGCTTTCCTTGTCGCCCAATTGCTTATAAAAATCGTGGAGGGCAATATTAGCGTAGCGATAAAGTGTAGATGAATTGTATTCGATTGTACCAAGCATGCCAGCCCCTGCATTATCTTCAGGAGCAAGATCATCAACAGCTGTGAAAAAGTCAAATTCACTTTCTATAGCATGAGTTGATATTGCGTGGGCAACTTGAGATGAAGCGTCTACACTAAAATTATTCTTACCAGCTAGCATTCTCCCAAAAAGATACGTGTCTACAGAATTGTTTTTTATTAAAATTTCTTCGATGTCTTTGTTAATCTCAGTTTTTTTCCCTAAATCTTTTTTTGAAAATTTTCTCCATCGTTTTAAACTTCCCTTCTTCTTGTCATTATCTTTTTCCTCTTGCAATTCTTCTAGATATAACTTTCCTAGATATGATATTTCTTCCTTGTTTTCTAAATAGTATTCAATTATACTATTTACTTGATCTTTGCTGTACATAAAAAGCACATCCAGCACTGACTCACCATTCTTTTCTTTTACACCAAAACCTAAGGATTCTATTAAAAATAGAATATCATATTGAGTGTTGGATTCAAAATCTAAGCCTTTATCATTAAACTGTTTAGAAAATAACTCCAGAACTCTTTTTGTTCTGGTCCCCTGAAGTATACTTGGGAATTCTAATCTGATTGCTCTCTTCCAGCTTTGAGAACTAACTCTGGCCCTTGTCACTCCTCCATATTGAGCAGTCTTTGGACTACCTGTATCGTCCCTATTGATATTTGCTGGTGGTAGGGTTTGAATTGCGTGAACATCTAGGTATAGTCTTGGGTTAATTTTTCTTTCCATTTTAATTTTCTCCTTTCGAATCTCTTTGTCTAAATTTGTAGTAGGACCTGGCCCACTTGATTTTTATACCGTCTTTTTGATTTCTTAAAAACCAATATAAGTCTTCTGCTAGGCTTGCATAATCAACTTTTTCATCCGATTTGGCCTTTAAAAGCTTAATCATCTGCCTGAGATGGTTTTGCAATTGGGTGAAATTGCTTGCTGTTACCAAGGCGTTAAATCTTGCATCTATGGACTTGCTTTCCCCTGTTCTTAATGTACTTAGGGCGTCCCCCAGGTTTTGCCTCCACTCTCCTTCTTGATAGTCTAACTTTAATACAGATTTTACACTCGCCTGTTGGTGCAAGGCGTACATCTGCACAGCTGTAAGTATGGCTAGCTCGTAGTCATTTAGTTCTTTCCTTGAGCCTAGCAATTCTTCAGGAATATTTTGAAAGACAAAGGCAAGGGCCTCCATATTATTAGAAAGATTTTTATTTATTGAGTTTCTAATATTGGCAAGCATAGCCCTAGTGCTTGGCACATCCCTGGTGGCATCCAGACTCCTTAAAATTTTGGCCGTCTCATTGTAGACATTTAATCTTGAATCCTCCACTTCTACCTCCTTTATAATATATTTATCGCTGATATTAATTCATTTATTGATGTTGCAATATTTTTATAAATTTTTATATTTTTTTCCTCAACTACAACTCCAGTGAAAAATTTATTACTTAGATTATTAGTAATTGCTTCAACCTCATTAAGAATTATCTTTTTCAATCTCTCTATCCACTCTTTGGTTTTCTCGTCCTTATTATCTCCTATTCTAATAGACGATAACCAATCTCTAAAAGGTTTATCAATTTTGTAATAAATTTCTTCTAAATAATATTTTATTCTATCAGACCTCTTCTTGCTATCTACCCCTTCTAGTTCTACAACTACGTCGATAAATTTTTTGTAATCTTTGTTTATGAATTCTTTTGTTTGTTCAACAACATCTCTAACTCTAATAACCCAGCCTTGCTCTGAACAATCCAATGAAATATCAAAATTCAAGTTTAATTCATCATATATTTCATTAATCATAATGTTCGAAGATGTTCCATCACTTTTAATTCCTAAAGATATTAATTCTACTTTAGATAAGTTAATATACTTTGAAATTACTCTTATCCATTCAACTATCCCTGGAATCCTATATAAATCATCATTAGATTTTTCTTTTAAGTATATCATACCAAAATTCCTCCACATTGACTCATGTGGAGCGTTTTCTTTAGGTGAAAATACTTTTTCATTCTTTTTATTTTTTTCCCAGATTGTCATACACTCTAATAAATTTTCTTTCTTATCTAATATTGGTAATTGAATAATATCAATATACTTACCATATTCATTTTCTTCTTTAGAAATCTTTATAGCACGACTATAATCAGTATACAACCTAGCTAAGTTATCTATAGAATTTTCTTCTAGATAATACTCAATATTTTCTTTAGGTGAAAACTCCCATAAAGGTGTTTGGATATTATATCTAAATTTATCATTAGGATGTACTAGTATAAGATTTAATAATAAAGTATTGAACAAGTTATCCGTTTTATAATGAAGCCCCCCTATGGCATATAACCAGCCCTTATGTCCATCATATTTCCCTATGCTATTTATTCTATCGAAAGATGTTATTTTTGTTTTATCAGGTGATGTTGTATAACCCATCAAATTAATAATCCATCTGGCTAATTTATCATTAGATAATCCACTTTTCAATGAAACTTCATCTTCGCCACTAATCATAGAAAAAATAGAGGTGTTATCTTTGATCTCAGATATTAATCTGTTAATTGTTTTAAAAGACATAAATCCGGGTTGTTCCGTAGGCCCTCTTTGATTGCGTAATTTAAGTCTTTTCATTACATCCTCTGTAACTTGATAAAAGGGATACTTATCATGAAAAAGATTAAACCTATCCTCCCATTCCTTCAAGTAATCAATCACTATATGAGGAAATTTTCCGGCTGCCCACAGGTCCTTCCAAGTTTGCATTAGGGCGTCTTCATAGTCTTCGTAGTCCTCCATATCGACCGGCTCAACCTGCTGCATGCGATCATTTACTTTAATTTCATCGTAAACCTGGCCATCTGCCTGATACCTGGAGAAAACTGTGTGCAAGATTGCCAGTAAAAATCTCATAACTGCGAAGTCTTGGGTTGGCATGTCCCCAGCCAAAGCAATGTAGTTGTGGGCATTTTCAAAAAACTCTCTTAGTCCAACCAGATCTGTAGTCCCCTTGTAATCAGTAACAACTGATATCCAAGGCTTTTCAATCAAATTAAATTCGCTCATCTTTATCCTCCTTAATTATTTTTAAACCATAGGTCGTATCATATTTTAAAGTCTTTTCAAATATTTTAAATTCATTGTTTTCATCAAATATTATTCCAAGACTTCCCTTTAACCAGCTCTGATTTTCCCAATCGGGGAAATTCTCCAAGTAATATTTTTCCAGCTCACTTATAACTTGGTCAATCCCCTTCCCATAATAAAGGGCTACTGGTAATTTTATAGACCGCTTAGCCATTTCCATAGCGGTCTTGTTGTCACTTGAATCCAAGAGACCAGGCTGATCAAAAAATTCATAACCACCTTGGCATGCCTTGAGGGCAATTACTTCAATTGTATCAACACTATCTCTAACCTGGGCGCAGGCTTTTATATCCGAAGATTCGGCCGCATGGTTGGAGTTTTTAATCCAGTCGGAAATGCACTTGTCCTCTGATGTTTTTTTCAAAGGATAACTAATGCAATAATTTTCGGCCTTGTACTTCTGTTCATTAATTTGTTTATCTTTTTTCTTTTTGTAAGACTCATAGACTATTTTTAAATCATCAGCTAAGTCCAAGTCCTCTTCATCATAAACCAGTTGGACTAAATGGGATATATCATTAGGCAGATTTATTTTATCAGGTAAAAAGTATTCAGTCCTAAAGAGCAGATACTCTGAATAAACATAAGTACTCGGCTTGTCAAAATCATAATTGCCACAAGAGAGCACATAGACTTTTGGATCTTTTAAGTTCTGAGGCCTAAGTGTCTTTTCGTGCCTGTGAAGCCTGCCCATCCTTTGTAAAATCAAATCCATGGGTGCCAAGTCTGTTATCATAACATCGAAATCTATATCTAAGGACTGCTCTATAACCTGTGTCCCTATAATTATTTTAAAGTCTGGCCTCTGACCGCCTTTACCAATAGTATCTATAAGATTTTTTTCCTTTTTATACCTGTCAGTTGCAATAAATGCTGAGTGCAAGAGATCAACTTTATCCGAGCCAAATTCCTCTGAGCATATTTTGGCAAAGGCCTGGGCTTTTTTAACAGTATTTACTATAATGCCAACAACCCCACCATTAGGAGCGATTTCTTTTATTAATTTAATAATCTCATCACTCTTATCTTTAGGAATTTTAATTATTTTATAATCCACTCCTGGCTCTTTGGCGAAATCAGAATATTGTTTGATAGTTTGACCATCATTGTAGGTTAAAAGTGGGTAGGCCTCGTTTGTTTCAAAACCCTCAGGCTTTGGTGCTTTTTTAAACTTGTAGCCAGCTCCTATCATATAAGTTTTTAAAAGCTCGTTCCTCTTTGCTATTGGCAGGGTCGCAGATAAGATTACAACCGGAACCTTATAGGCCCCCAGCCATCTTAAGGCTTGATAAAGAAAAACGCTCATATATGCATCGTACGCATGTACTTCGTCGATTACCACAACCTTGTTAGCAAGGCCTAGGTGCCTTAACATCAAATGCTTTTGCTTGAGGGCGGCCAGTAAAATTTGGTCAACAGTCCCCACCGTAAAATCATCTAGAATTGAAACCTTCCTACCAGCAAACCATTCATTTACGCCAACGCCGTCCTCACCATGAATATTTCTACTCTTAGGCAGGCTTGAAAATTCATCATTTAATGCAGCCTTGCCATGAATGAGACGGATTGATTTTTCCCCATCAATCTGCCCCAGCCAATCCTTAACCCTAGAGAAAATTCCATTCGAAGTCGCCTGAGTTGGCAGACCAAAAAACATACCCGTCCGTCCAGTCTTTTGTGCCAGCTCTTCAACCGCAATCAGAGCCGCTTCGGTTTTTCCAATGCCCATGGGAGCTTCTAAAATAACAATTCCCGGCTCATCGATTGCAGCAATAGCTTCTGATACCTTCCTTTGGGCGTCCCTGGGTTCATTGATAAAATTAAACCTTGCATGATAGATATCTTCAAAATATACTTTCGGTTCCCATGTAGCAGCCCGATCCATATACCAATTACTAAAACCCTCTTTGACCCTATCTTCATCAACTTCATTCTCATTTATATCTATAAGCGGAAAATACTTTTCGTTACTAGTAATCCAGTCCGCCATAACTAAAAGCCCAGACAAAATAACTTGCCCGGGCTGAGAAATCAATGGCAGGTCAGCAGGAGATAAAAAATCGCATGAAGACATTGCCCAATCAAAAATATTTTTATGTATTGCTTGCCAAAGATTAGCTAAATCTGAATCAATATTATCATCTTGGTAAAGGCTAGAAGTAAATCCTAAGCATTCATCTGATTCATGTCTTGATAAAGGTCGACCGTGGTGGGCACCAACAATATTGGCCACACAAAAATTAACGCCAAATTTATCTAAGATATATTGGCCACTTTTGTTATGTGGGGTGTTGTCTTTTTTATCAAGTGCATACAAGTCCAGGTCCTTAAAGCCAGCTCCCTTTAACTTTTCAATCATAAGATCATCCAAATCTTGGTCTCTATAAAAAGAGTCCTTGACCTGAAAAACTGGACTGGCCTTACCTATGTCATGAGTTGCCCCAATAAACTTGCACAGATTTTTTAAAAGCTCTTCCTTATCGGCTGCGTCGGACTGAATAGCATCAAGCAAAAAATCTTTTACACCTTGGGAAAGCCAATGGTCGCACAAAAACCCGCAAACTTCCATGGTGTCATTTAAATGAACCATAAGAGGAAGCCACATAGGAACATTGTCAACTCTATTCTTTTTAGCCCATAAAAACTCTTCCATAGGTCCCCCCTATAAAATGTAAACCACCAGCGTAAATAAAATGTAAAAATATATATACGCCATCAAATCGCTTTAATATATTATATCACACTTGACCTAAAATTTCATTCGCTTTACACTTAAAAATAAAAACTCACGTTAATAACGTGAGCTTATTATATCCATATACATAATTTGTGAGGAAATTTCGTTTTAAAATTATCCTTGTTTTTCTACATAAATTTCGTAGGAAAATTCGATGAGAAAGGTGCAGTACAGAATGGGAGGGAGTGAGGTGGGCTTAGTGCCCTCCGCAGCGACCGACCATTCGAAACAAGCCTTTGTCGCAATTTTAACCGCGAAATTTTAATAGTCGGAGGTTATGTCGATTGCTAGTTTTCTGAATAACTCATAGTCGATCGTAGGCAATATCCCCGTCGAATGTCCTTTAAGTCCAGAGAGTCTCTTTAAATTTCCAATACTTACCTTGGCGGAGGGGTTATACATTTGGCTGGTGGCCAATGAAATTAAAACCTCTTCCAGATTGAGCTGGGTATTGGAATTTTTTTCTATATCTCTTTTCATGTCGAGGATTGGATTTAAAATAGCCGGATCAATCATGTGGAGCTCGTCGGGCAGGCCTGAAATGAATTTCAGGGCGTTCAATAGTGCAGCTGCGGCTGAATCCATGAGTTCGGATTCCTTGCCAGTGATTACCCTGCCGTCTTCGAGTTCAAGGGCGGTTATGTTTTTTACAATGCCCTCTTCATTAAAGATTTTCTCCTTGCGTTCGCGAGCGGCCTTGGTGGAGACCCTTTCTTCTGCTTTGAGATTGAGTTCGTCCATGAGCCGCCTGATGTTGGCCAGCTCATCTCCATTTAACATATATTTTTTGTATTCAAACTGGGCGTTCAAATACCGTCTGATGATCTCTTGCTTGGCTGCCTGCCTGCAAACTTCGTCATCGATAATGCCGTCTTTGATACAATTAACTCCCATATCCGTTGGCGACTTGTAGGCGTCCGCCCCCATAATCCTGTCCAGCATGCGTTTTAAGATTGGGAAATTTTCTATATCGCGATTGTAATTGATAGCAATTTCCCCATAAGCTTCCAAGTGATAGGGATCGATTTGAATTACGTCTTTTAAATCTGCGGTCGCAGCCTCATAGGCCATGTTGACCTCATGCTTTAGTGGCAGATTCCAAACGGGAAAGGTTTCAAATTTAGCATAGCCTGCCCTGACCCCGCGGATATTTTCCAAATAAAGTTGGGAAAGACAAGTCGACATCTTGCCCGAGCCCGGTCCAGGCGCAGTTACAACTACGATTGGCCTGGTCGTTTCTATATAAGAGTGCTTGCCAAAGCCATCGTCCGATAAAATCGTGTCGATGTCGTTGGGGAAGCCAGCCGTATCTTCGTGCTCGTAAGTCTTGATGCCGTCTGCATTTAGCTTTCTGATAAAGCCGTCCACATTTTCGTGCTTGTAATAACGATTGATGACCACAGAGTTGACCAGGATATGCTTTTCCTTTAGAGTGTCGATCAGCTTCATGCACTCGGCCTCGTAGGTCATGCCAGTGTTGTTGTTCATCTTGTTGGTCTCGATATCGTAAGCGCGGATGGCAATTACAACCTCCAGCTTGTCGCGGAGCTCTTCAAAAAGGGCAAACTTAATATCAGGATCGTAGCCAGGCAAGACACGTGACGCGTGCATGTCGCCCAAAAGCTTGCCGCCAAATTCAAGATAAAGCTTCTCAAACTTGCCGACCCTGTTCAAAATCTTTTTAGTCTGCTCTTTTAAATATATTTCATTAGAAAAACCAATTTTCATATTATCACCTGGGATAATTTTATCAAATTAAAGGATTTATTGCAATAAAAAATGGAGAAAGCCATCTCCATTTTTATGTATTCAAAGTCGATTTTGTCGTGCTAAATCCACTTCAAAATTTTTTATTTTTCTACAAGACCTTGCTTGTCCTTATTTAAAACTAGGCCTGTAAATAAAAATATCATAAACAATCCTATTGACAAAAATAAGTGAATAGCAGAATATTTTTTTATAATTACTGGTATTAAAATAGCTCCTATGCCTACAAATGAAGCCACAGAGTTTATAAATATAGATTTTTCCAATCGAGCTCTTAGCAATATTTTATCCTCCCTGCCAGATACTCCCGTAAATATTCTATAGTCGTTTCTTTTTATAGATGCTCTGAGGGATAATCTACAGATGCAATCACCTAAGATGAATGTAGCCATCACTATAATTGGTCCCAGCGACTCCCTGCCTAATTCCCCATAAACATAATATCCGCCTGCCAGCAACAGAAATACATTTACAAAAAATATAAATCTCCCTATTTTTCTAATTCTGTCTAAAGTCATAAAATCCTCCTTTCAAAATAATTTATTGGGTCTTATCCCGTAAAATTTTTACATATGTAATTCTTAAAGTCTCCCAGCAAAATCAATAAAAGTATTTGAATTCCAATTATTTCTCTTTCCTTATAATGCATATACCCTTTTTTCTAGTCATATACTCGACTAATATCCAAATAAATCCTAGTTATCGTCATTTCTAATCTAGCTTTTATAATAATAAGTAATTTTATATTTTCATCTGCAAAAAATTTTCCAATAAAAAACCTGCGTCGTCAAACGCAGGATAATTTTATATTCTTAAATTGACTTCCTCTCCCCTCATTCCCGGCAGGAGGATTTTCTTTCGCCCGTACATATAATTTATAAATAGAGCAATCGATGCAAGAGTCCAGGTAACCGGATAGGAAATATAGAGGATAAGCCTTGTGTGATACATTTGAAAGACCGTCATTAGCCAAACGATTCTGAGGCCGCAAACTGCAACCAGAGTAATAATCATCGGTGTAATGGAATAGCCCATGCCACGAAGGACACCAACTTGCACGTCCATAATACCGCAAAGAGCATAATAAACAGCCACAATTGATAAACGCTCTAGCCCATAAACCACAACGTTTGGATCATTGGTGTATAGATTTAGAAGCGGAGTTCCCGCCGCGTAAGCGCCAATGCCCATAGCCAGACCAATAACTGTGACTACAGCTAGGCAGGTCTTATAAATCTTTGAAACGCGTTCAAAATTTCTGGCCCCCATATTTTGACTGGTAAAACTCAGAGCCGTTTGATAAATCGCGTTCATACCCATGTAGACAAAGCCTTCAATAGAACCAGCCGCAGTATTGCCCGCCATTACAACTGGTCCAAAAGAGTTGATTGACTTTTGGATCATGATATTTGAAATGCTAAACATGGCTCCTTGCAGACCTGCAGGCAAACCAATCTTTAACATGGCCCCAACCTTGTGCCAGTTTAAATTTAATTTCTTGACATCCAGCCTCATTAGGTCGTCGCCCTTCATCAGGCTCATGATGATCAAAACCGCAGACAAGTATTGGCTGATAACAGTTGCCCAGGCAACCCCAGCCACGCTCATCTTAAAGACAATTACAAATAATAAATTAAAAATAACATTGACTATGCCTGACAAGGTCAAAAAGTACATAGGCCTCTTGGTATCGCCCGCCGCCCTCAAAAGTGAGGCGCCAAAGTTAAAGACCATAAAGCCCGGCATTCCAAGGAAAAATATCCGCAAATACTCGGTCGCCAAGTCCAAAACCTCAGGCGGAGTGTCCATCCATTCCAGCAAATTCCTAGACGTAAAAACACCAAAGACCAAAACCAAAATCCCAGAGATCGCCGACAAGCTAATGGACGTGTGCAGGGTATCCTGTGAGTTCTCATAATCTCTGGCCCCCAAATACCTGCCCATAACAACCGATGCGCCAATGGAAATACCTATAAAAATATTAAGCATCAAATTTATAATAGCCCCCGTAGAACCAACCGCCGCCAGGGCGTGGTCAGAGGCAAACTTACCAACTACAATAATGTCCGCCGCATTAAACATCAATTGCAAAATCGACGTCAGCATAAGCGGCAAAGCAAATAATATAACAGGACCCAGCAAAGGCCCCTCTAACATCTCAACTCTCTTGTTAAACATTGCATCTCCCCTCCAATATATTCCGTAATTATACCACAATTTTTTTACATATTCAATCAATTTCGTAAGTCGTAATAATTTTTTAACAAATTAAAAAGTCGAGAGCTAATTAAACCCTCGACTTAGTATATAATTATATTTTGATATTTCTATAGAAATCTTTTATTTTCTAGTAGCACCAATAATATATCTATTGTTACCATTGGAATCTACAGTATTTAATATATCCATCAATGTATCAAATGAAATAAATTGGTATCCATAATATTTCCCATCCTGTTCACCATTATTATCCATAATCTTTATTCCCAAACTTGATGTGGGAACTTGGTCATTATAATATATGATTGTAATATAATGGCCACCAGATTTTTCATAATTATAATAAGGAAGTTTTTCCATAAGAGCATGGACTACAGGAGCATGACCTCTTGATAAGCTTTCTAATATAAAATTGTGCAAGTCTTTATATGTTGATTTTGTCATATATGTCCATTTGCTGTCAGTGTACTTATTAAAAGTATCTCTCATTCTGTAAACCATTGTACCCGAACTTTCACTAGTTTCCATCTCTTCAGCTAATGTTTCTTGTTTACTAGAAGGATTGTCTCCTGCGACTTTGCCTTGATCATTTGAATAATAAAGCGATGTTAATAAACTTGCAGGACCACAATAATAGTCATTAATTTGCTTAAACATTTTAACTCTATTATTGCCTGCTTTTAATTCTTTTGAATATTTAGAACCCGAAACCACATAATCGTAATAATTATATCTATTCCTGGCAATAATTTCTATCATTTCCATTGCAGATTCTGGATTTAATTTTAAATCTTCTCTAAACTCTTTTAATTCCATATATTCATCCAGCACTTGTTTTTTAACTTTGTTAAATCCTTCTTCTGATTTAATCGCAAGAATAGGACTTGCAAAAAGTATCAGTGCAACTAGTAATGCAATTACTCTTTTCATAATATACTCCTCTTGTTGATTCGATTTTAATTTTCTAGCGAAATAGTACGAACGCAAAAGCTATTTCACACTTCTTGCGTCAAATTGCATTTTTTAATCTAAATGTAAACATGACATCTCCTTCTATAATTAGTATATCATAATATCAACTATACGTCAAGCCGTTAAAGTGTTTTTTGAATATTTAGATATAATTTTACCTTTGCTGCCTCATGCATTTTTCTTCTTCCGATTATCTATATTCTTGCGTACATATTCTCCTTAATTATTAGATGCCATCAAAATACTCTTCAGTATATAAGACTTCAACTTCTCCGGACCAATTTAGTATTGACCCAATAAAGTCATTGATATCTATGCCAGGCATTTCATAAATGTCTTCATCTCCAAATGTTCCCGAAGCATCTTCAATAAAAAC
>QWBY01002686.1_pt1 | contig 13648 bp, 11 predicted proteins | sample 1972471 | NCBI WGS metagenome assembly QWBY01 (sample SAMN09866722, study PRJNA288562) | Human gut metagenome isolate term6_stool, whole genome shotgun sequencing... | reverse complement strand
CTCATTCGCTTATATCCCTAGTCCATGGGGCGATATGGAGATTTTTAGTTAATTCGGTATCTAAATTCTTGCAGAAGTCATCCAACACACAGAATATTTATGTAACTTTGTCAGTGGTAATCATCACTATATATGTTTGTAAATTGTTGATTTTCAACCATAAATTTGCAAAATAATGGCGAGATTACCAACTTTTTAGGGAATTTTTTTATCTCGAACTGGCATTATTGGAGGGGACTTCCAGAGCTTTGAGCATCTCGGAGAGAACCCGTGCGCTGGCAACGGCACTCTCAAAAGGCACTTTGAAGAAGTTCAGCGGTGTGGGGTGCTTGAACTGCCGCATGAAGTTTGAAAGGAAGTTTTCCAGCGCATTACTGTGCTTGTCGAACTTCAGGAAGCTCTGTTCATGATCGGCGGTGGGCGGAACCGTTTTCAGTCCGCCTTTCTCGTCTGTACCTGCGACGGCTTTGAGATTTTCGTCCTTCTGTTCCTTGACCAAAAGGACTTCTTGGTCTTTGATTTTTTCGTCCATGTTACTATGTATTTAATGGCACCAACAGCGGTGAACGGACAAAAGTAAACCAAAGAAACCGTGTGTGTTAGCAGTTGGAGATAACTGCGTACTTGTGGCGTCGATATGGATAGAAGTGGCTTTTTAGGAAGAATTACCTATCTATATGTTTATGTTGGAAATTCTCCTTTTTGCGTACCTATAATATTCAGAAGACGTAAAGATGAAATTGAAAAATACCCATTTTTGGGTATTGCGAGAAACTGATAGATGCTTTAATTTTGCACGAAATTAAGACGTTGTACTATTCACTATGAGTAAAGACAATCAAACGAGAGAGAGATTACTTCTCTTGGCAAAGAAAGAATTTCTTAGAAGAGGCTTCCAAAAAGTTTCTATGAGGGACATTTCTGCTATTACGGGAATGGCTTTAGGGAATATATACTATTACTACAAGACTAAAGATGAGCTATTCCATGATGTCTTATATCCTGTAGTAGAACAAATTCAACAACTAATAGATAGTCACAATACAGCATCAAAGCTAAACAAGTGTTTTTTTGAGGAAGAACATCATAACGATGCTATTTTATGGCACTTTTCACCCTTAGTTTCTCAAAATAGCGATGAGTTATATCTTTTGTTTTTTGGAGCAAGAGGTTCTTCTTTCGAGAATTATTCAGAGGTGTTAATTCAAAAATTCACAGCTATGGGGATAGAGTATATTCGTAGAATGAAAGAGATTTATCCTGAGATAAATTCAAGTATAGATCCATTTTTTATGCATGTGTATGCGGCAATGCAGGTTTCAGTCATAAAGGAATTTATTCTTCATCGAAAAATTCCCAAAGAGAAGCTACAAACATTTTCGGAAACCTATTCGAGTTATACGAAAGCCGGATGGAAGTATTTAATGAGAGTCTGAGAAATCAGACTCTCATTTTTTAGTACAAAATCAAGAAATCGTCCTATATAAAAATTGAAACCTATAACATACTGTCATGAATCAAAATTTATTTGACGCTATAAAGCGTTATGCAGGTGAAAAGTCATCATTCATTCCCATTGCAATGTTTCTTTCGGGATTGAGTGCCGTGTGTAGCATGTTCCCTTATCTATATATATATTACATTATAGACGAGGTAATTTCTCACATACACGAAGGGGAATATCCTTCCGTAATCAGTCAATATGCATATTCTGCATTAGCTTTCGCCTGCGGTGGAATCTTTTTCTATTTTCTATCTCTTACCTTTTCCCATTTGGGTGCTTTTCGAATAGAACGGGAAATGAGATATCAGGCTATGAAGAGAATTCTTTCATTTCCTCTTGTTTTCTTCAATCAGAACACAACAGGGAAAATACGCAAAATCATTGATGACAACGTGAGTATCACACATAGTTTTGTGGCACATCAGTTACCGGATTTAGTTGCAGCAATAACAATGCCTATTGTTTTTATTGTCGCTTTATTTGTTTTCGATTGGAGATTCGGAGTTGTAACTCTTTGCTTATTGCTTTTGAGTGCCTTTTTCATCAAACGTATGATGGGAGGAGAAAAAAGCAATAGTATGAGACAATATATGAATGCTCTTGAAGACATGAATACGGAAGCGGTAGAATATATCAGAGGAATACCTGTGGTAAAAACATTCCAGCAATCTGTTTTCTCATTCAAAGGATTTCACGATGCCATTTTGAGATATAGGGATTGGGCATATAAATATGCATTGAGTTGCTGTAATCCTATGCGAGGGTTCATTCTATCAATACAAGGTATGTCCATAGCTTTTGTTTTCCTGTTTGTCCTATTGCTAAAATTAGGATATTCAAGTGCAGCCCTAATCAATCCCTTTATTTTCTATGTGATATTCACTCCCCTATGTGTCGTTATAATGAATAAGATAATGCATTTAGGAGAAGCTGCCAGTCTTGCAAGAGAAGCAATAGACAGAATTGGCAATCTTTTGTCTCATCCTACACTACAAGAAGTTGCGACAGATAAAGAGTATATTCCTACGGACTTTTCCGTAACCTTTGAAAATGTGAGTTTCTCATATACGGATGATCAATCTCAAGAAAAAAAGAAACAAGCTGTAAACAATGTCAGCTTTACCATTCCGCAAGGAAAAACGGTAGCATTGGTAGGAGCTTCGGGCGGAGGAAAATCAACCATAGCCAAACTTATACCTCGCTTTGCTGATGTCAATTCAGGCTGTATTAAAATTGGCGGTATTGACATTCGGAATATTTCGAGCAAAAACCTGATGTCCTACATTACTTTCGTTTTTCAAAGTTCGAAGTTATTCAAGATGAGTTTATTGGATAACATAAGATATGCTAAGCCTAATGCGACAATAGAGGAAGTCAATAAAGCTTTAGCTATAGCCCAGTGTAAGGACATCATAGAAAAAATGCCCGATGGGTTGAATACTATTATTGGGACAAAGGGAGTTTACTTGTCCGGTGGAGAACAACAGCGAATCTCTCTCGCAAGGGCTATACTGAAAGATGCACCTATCATCATTCTTGATGAAGCAACGGCATTTTCCGATCCTGAAAATGAACATCTATTCCAGCAGGCGTTTTCCGCAATAACACAAGATAAAACAGTACTTACAATTGCTCATAGGCTATCCACTATCAAAGACGCAGATAGCATCATTGTAGTCAAAGACTCTGAGATAAAAGAGATGGGTACGCACTCGGATTTGGTAGCACAAAATGGTGTGTATGCAAGTATGTGGGCAGAATATCAAAAATCAATTAGTTGGAAAATATAAGATAAAATAATCATGCTAAAATATTTAGAAAAAAAGTTCGCACTAACAAATAAAGGAGCTGTCCAGTTATTGAAAGGAACATTGTTGTCGGCTCTGTTAGACCTTTCGTTCATGTTGCCAATAGGTCTTGTAGTTTATGTTCTGACTACTACTATTGAATACTTATCTAAAGATATATATCATTTTGAAGTCCCTATAATCTTTTATGTCGGAACTGGAATACTATTGTTATTTGTAATGGGAGTAGTCGCCAAAGCTCAATACAAAAGTGTTTATGTCAGCACTTACTATGAAAGTGCCAATAGACGTATTCACCTTGCAGAAAAACTGCGTCGCCTACCCCTTTCATTCTTCGGTAAAAAAGATTTATCCGATTTGACCAATACAATAATGTCAGATTGTGCAGATTTGGAGAAGGCTTTTTCACATGCCATCCCCCAATTATTCGGTTCTACCATTGCTCTTATTATAATGTCTATCCCTCTGTTTATAACCAGTTGGCAACTGGCGTTGTCTTTGTTGTGGGTTATACCGGTAGCATTTATTTTGATATTAGGAACCAAACAGATTCAAAAGAAATACAATCATGTGCATTTTGAGGAGAAAAGGAAAACCTCAGATTTGCTTCAAGAGGGATTAGAAAGTATACACGAAATTAAGTCTGCCAATGGAGAAAAACGTTATTTGGATGGATTGGACGAACAATTAGCAATAGCAGAAAGAACCCAAATAAAATCTAACTTATTAGGGGCACTCATCGCTAATTCTGCTCAGTTAGTTTTGAAATTAGGACTCGTAACTTTAGTCATTGTTGGAACAGCATTATTGACAAAAGGAGAAATATCCCCAATGTTATTTTTTATGTATCTGATAGTCGCTTCCAGAATATTTGATCCGGTTATTTCCATATTCGAATACATTGCACATATCACAAATGTAAATAGCCAAATAACCCGAATGAATGAGATTATCAATTATCCCATTCAAGATACTGCACGGAATATTACTCCTACTCATTTTGAAATAGAGTTTAAGGATGTAACATTCGGATACAATAGAACTGATTCAATTCTGAAAGATGTGTCCTTTACTGCCAAACAAGGAGAAGTTACAGCATTGGTCGGTCCGTCCGGAAGCGGCAAAAGTACAGTTGCAAAGTTAGCAGCCCGTTTCTGGGATGCCAATTCGGGCACAGTTACCATTGGAGGCATTCGTGTGGAGGATTTTGATTCAGAGGAATTGCTGAAATACTATTCTATCGTCTTTCAAGATGTGACCCTTTTTAATACATCCCTGAAAGAAAACATTAGAATAGGAAAAAAGGATGCGACAGACAAAGAAATCATGGATGCCGCACATGCTGCAGGATGTGATGAGTTTATAAAGCGTCTACCGAATGGTATTGATACGATTGTCGGCGAAAATGGAACCACGATTTCCGGAGGTGAAAGACAGAGAATATCTATCGCCAGAGCATTGTTAAAAGATGCTCCCATTATATTGCTTGATGAAGTATCCGCCTCTTTGGATGTCGAAAATGAAACCAAAATCCAAGAAGCGATATCCTGCCTGACAAAAAACAAAACCGTAATTATTATAGCTCATAGAATGCGTACGATATCAAATGCCAATAAGATCGTAGTTCTTGAGGCTGGGCGTGTCGTACAATGCGGAAATCATAATGAACTGATAAATCAAGATGGTATATATAAACAAATGGTACTGCTCCAATCTAAGAAATAAACGACAATGAGAAGAAATAGTATTGCCAAACAACTCTCTTGGGTCTACCGGGTCTCATTGATTTTTATTGCTTTGACGTTTGTTGAAAGCATGGTTATGGCACAATCAAATGAAGATCTTTATGAGTGTTGTGGAGTTGTGAAGGATAAGAAAACAGGGATTCCATTGGAAGGGGTTTCTGTATGTTGCAAGATGCAAAAAAACGGAACAACAACGAACAGCAAGGGAGAATTTACATTAAAACTACCCTTAGGGAAACATGAACTTTTGTTCTCCTATATTGGCTACGAGGATGAGAAAAAGCTTTTGGAATGTCGAAAGGTTACAAAATCGATTACTGTCTTTCTTACAGAAACTTCCTCCTCTTTGCATGAAGTAGTCGTTGTGGGGAAAAGCAAGGAGCAAAGGATGCGAGAATCGACAATTCCCGTTTCTGTAATTTCAGCAAAGGACTTACAGGGTACTGTAAGTAATGCCAACGAAATACTCGCCAAAACTGTAGGTGTTACAGTAAGGAACGGAGGCGGTGAAGGAAGTTCGGCGAGAATATCTGTCAGAGGACTTGAAGGAAAGCGTATCGGGGTGTTTGTTGACGGTCGTCCCATGAATGAGAACAGCGACTACGCCGATATAAATGATTTCCCTTTAGATATGATAGAAAGAATTGAAATCTACAAGGGCATTGTACCTGCATGGTTAGGCGGAAACTCCGTAGGAGGAGCGATAAATATCGTTCTGAAAGAGTTTCCTCCCGGTTATTACGACATTGCTTACGGATATTCGTCTTTCAATACACATAAGTTCAATTCTGTAGTGAAGCATAATGAGGAAAAGTTGGGACTTTTATTTGGTATTGGAATTGGATATACGTATTCCGACAATAATTACATGATGGATTCTCCCTATTATGACAATTTAAAAGTCAAGCGTAACCATGATCAGTACAAGAAGTTGCTCACTGGCTTTGGAGTGAAAGCTTTTAAGTGGTGGTTCGACGAAGTCGAAATCGAAATAGGACGTATTCATAGCCAGAAACAGATTCAAGGGATAGAATATGACATTCGGCAGGCTCATACAGATATCAAGAGCTATATGGGTAAACTTCATTTGGACAAAACAGACTTCCTTATAAAGAATTTGGACTTGAAATCGGATTTCATGTATTCGTATGGCAACACCTCTTTCGTGGATACGGCTACGATTCGTTATCAATTTGATGGAACACCGTTCCCTTGCCCTTCTCCTTATGGAGGAGAAGTTGGGCGCTATCCATCTCAGGCACAGAATCGGAAACATGGATTCATGAGTAAAATAAATCTGAATTACATGTTTGCCCGTCAGCACACGTTAAACTTCAATTCTCTTGTCAATTATGCTTATGGCATTCCTAAAGACGTGGTGAGAGACGTCGCCTTAGGGTACAAAAACAGCTTTGATACTCACATGACAAGTGCTACGCATGGTTTGTCCTATGAATACAAGACAAAAAACAGCCGCCTGATGAACGTATTGGCTGCCAAGCATTATTTCTATAACACGCATACCACAATAGTAAATCCGTTAAAAAAGCAAGACCGTTATCAACAAGTACATTGTAAAAAACATGATTTGGGAGTCAGTGAGAGCGTACGCTACCAATTGTTCCCCTCTATTTTCTTAAAAGGGAGTTTTTCTTATGATGTGCGCCTTCCTTCGGAGGAAGAATTATTGGGCGACGGCTGGGTGATAGAACCATCCACAAACTTGACACCGGAACATAGCAGAAGTGCCAATGTTGGTTTGATTTTTAATCGGACAATCTCAAGCGGGAATAATCTTCAGATGGAATTGAATGGCTTCTATACTTATCTGACGGATATGATCCGATTTGTCGGAGGTCCGATACGCTCCCATTATGAGAATTTTGGAGAAATGAGAATGACAGGAATAGAGTATGAAATGAAAGCAGACATTAACCGTTGGCTATATGGTTATGGAAATATAACCTATCAAGACTTGCGCGACACGAGAAAATACGAACCGCTAACTCAAAATCCCAATCCAACCAAAGGAGACAGAATGCCCAACATACCCTTTTTGATGATGAATGGAGGGCTGGAGTTCCACAAAGAAAATTTGTTTGGAGGCAAAGGGCAAAACACACGAATAATGACTGATTTTTCATATATCCACGAATATTACTACGATTTCAAGCAGAGTAATTATCAGGAAAGAAAAATCCCCACCTCCTTTACTGTCAATTTAGGAATTGAACACAGTCTTTGGAGTGAGCGACTCTTTATCTCCAGCTACATTAACAATCTGACAAACGCAAAGATTATGTCGGAGTTTAATCGCCCTCTCCCCGGAAGAAATTTCGGACTGAAAATTCGATATGTACATCGTTAGAAGATTTTTTAACTCAATTGTTTAATATAAAATTTAAAATTATGATTAAAAACAACTTTTTCAAATTCACGCTTGCAGCTTGTGCAATGCTTGGTTTTGTGGGATGCAGCAAGGATGAACCAAATCCTTCCCCGGAACTGTTAAAAGGAGACATCGCCGTTTCCTTCAATATGGTAAATCCTGACGGCAAATCAGGGAGCGTTCATGTAAAACTGATTGATGGCATAGAAGCCAAGCATGTAGACAATGCAAATGCTTTCTATGGAGGATTCATGTCTGGAATGTTCGGGCATAAAAATAGCATTTATGTATTCCCCGCTTATATGGGCGGAGACAAGCCAGAATTGTCCAAGTACAACCGTAATAACGGTAAACTCGAACCAGCAGGAAAACTCCCTCTTCCGCCACAAGCTTCCGCCGCTTGCATGGAGATTCTCAACGAGAATAAGGCTTATGTATCATTGCAGGCGTTGGGCAAACTGTTGGTATTCAATCCAACCACCATGCAGCAAATCGGGGAGATTGATCTCAACGGCTGTATTCCCGACCTGAAGGATGAGAATGGAACCATTGTCAAGAATCCAAGTCCCGGTGCAATGATTATCCGAGATGGAGTGCTATTTGTCGCTTTGGATGCGATGGTGGGTGAATATTGGCTACCTTCAGAAAAGCGACCTTATTCAGACATGGCTGTTATTGATACTAAAACAGATAAACTTGAGAAGGTCATTACGGAAAAAAGCAGCGGCATCGCTTTCCCATCCCGTCCTATTGACCGCAAAACAATCTTTATGGATGAGCAAGGGGATATTTACATTGCCTGCATGGGAGGATTCGGATATAAACCAATAGATGCAGGATTCTTGCGAATCAAGAAAGGAACGACAGAGTTCGATCCCAGTTATCATTGGGTTATCAGTAAACAACCTTTAGAAGGTTTCTCTGTCAGTCCTAAATATATTCCTGCATGCCGATATATCGGTAATGGCAAAGTATGCGCCTATGTGTTTGTCAAGGAAAGTAACCAGTCTATAGGACACATTGACTTGGCTTGTGTTCCCGTAATGATGGATTTGAAGTCCAAGACTATGAAGCGAATCAACATCCCTATTTCCAGTGGATATTCGGTTGCCATTGAGAAGTACAAAGACAAGGTTCTGTTTGGTAACATGAACGAGAAAGACAAAGGCATATACATATACGACCCTAAAACAAATACGGCAAGCGACAAGGCTGTTATTACGACGGAAGGACAGGCTTGGCAAATGCACTATTTCGGAGAATAATCTATTCTGATTATATTTCTGTTTGTAGTAAGGGCAAACTGTCCAATGTCTTTTTAGAGAAGATATATCTAATTCTCTAAATAGCATTTATTGGATAGTTTGCCCTTCATTCATTTTATTATTTATAACATGAAAAGACTCATACAAACAACAGCATTTGAACTATTAACTTCAAATGATTTGAGAGCAATCCATTTAAGGGGTGCTTGTGATAGTTTTTATTGAAGATGTAATAAGATTAAGCGAAACAGAAAAAGATCCACAATCTTTGTTTCGGACTCTTTGTTATACTCGCTTCCATTTGCAAATAATCAACCAAAAGGACGGATTAACAACTGAGATGGGGAAAAATGTATCAGAACTACTATACGTCATTGACAAGGAGTTAGAATTATGGTATATGCGAATGCAAGGAGTTTTATCTTTATCACCTCCGAATCTGCGATCCAATTCCTTCTGTATTCGTTGGACAGCTAAGGCAACCGACTTAGTTGAACTCCTTTATGCTCTCGACACCTGCGACTGTATCAATGATGGAGAAATAGGTGTGGAAGAATTAGCTTATGTTCTTTCTGAAATCTTTGGAGTGGAGATAAAGAACTGCTACAATGTCTATATGAACATGAAACGCCGCAAGGATGACAGCCGTACCTACTTTCTTGATGAACTCCGTGAGAAACTGAAAAAGCGTATGGTGGAGAGTGACCTGAAAGGTGGCAAGTTCAAGAAACGGTAAATCAAAAGGGAGATACTCCGCCAGAGTATCCCCCTTTGTCTTATTCTTTGATAAGCAGTTCCAATTTCTTGGCTATGTCCTCTGAGGTTGGAAGCACTTGTTTTCGTATTTAATGCATTATGAGAAAATAGGCTATAATATTAATATACTCAATTTTGAACGAAATCGTTGTGAGATTTACAGAGATCATACCTTTGATTCTTATTGGGAATAATCAAATCCATAATTAATGATGTATAGATGAAAGGATTACATTTTGATTAAATGAGCAAGTTTCGGATCATTCTTAATACGCATAATCTCTGAATCAACTAACGAGAGAATTTCTTCCTTGACTTTGTGATAGTTAGCTTCGATGGTCTCTTTGAGATTATCGGAGCCATCTTCGTTTGTAAAGTCTGCAATCGTGGGAATTGGTTCGTAGGTCTTTGTTTCTGCAGATACCTTGGCACTATCCACCACAATCTCTGCATGAAAAATCTTCTGGTCGATGCGTTCATCAAAGTTGTCTGACACAGCCCCCACAAACATTCCTTGCGTAAGGTTACTGATTTTGGATGCAGGAATAATGTCTTAGCCGTCTCACCAACTACCTGCCCGGAAAATACATTGCCTACCGTATTTTGAATCACCTTGCTTTCCTTGTCGCCATAATCACGGGTAAGCTGCGAGAAATCCTGAAAGCCCAGACATACCGCCACCTTGTTACTTCGGGCAGTAGCGATAAGATTATCAAGTCCACGGAAATATATGGTAGGCAACTCATCGATAATCACGGAGGATTTGAGTTGCTTCTTCTTGTTGATAAGTTTTACGATACGGCTGTTGTAAAGACCTAGTGCAGCCGAATAGATATTCTGACGGTCGGGATTGTTCCCCACAACAAGCACTTTCGGCTCATTGGGATTGTTGATGTCAAGCGAAAAATCATCACCCGTCATTACCCAATAAAGGGCTGGTGAAATCATTCGTGAAAGCGGTATTTTGGCACTGGCAATCTGCCCTTGCAACTGATCTTGTGCTCCACCTTCCCATGCGTCCATAAAAGGAGAAAGATAGTTGGCAAGTTCATCGTAGGAAGTGAGTATCGGGAATATCTGTGCGTAAGGGCGGTTCAGAAACTCAATGGCATGCGGGAAAGTGCAGTACTTCCCGTCCTCATATATCTTTAGAAACCAAATGATGGCAGCCAGCAAAATAATCGGCGACTCCACGAAGAAATCCCCCTGTTTCTGAATCCACGAGCGGTTGAGATTGAGCATAATCGTATAGGCACTCTCGTAAGCATCCGATATATCCGTCATAAAGGCAGGATTGATAGGATTGCAGCGATGCGACTTTCTCGGATCATCGAAGTTGATGACATAGAACTGCGGCTTTATCTTGTAGGCATCCAAGTGATTAAGCAGGTGATTATAGGCTATCTCTGAAAGGTCGGGAAACTTATAGTCGTAGATATACATGGCAAAGCCTTTCTCAATCTGCTGCTTGATGTAGTTGTTCACGATAGCGTAAGACTTGCCCGACCCCGGCGTGCCAAGTACCATTGAGGCACGGAAAGGATTGACTACGTTAATCCAACCCTTGTTCCACCTTTTTTTGTAGTAAAATCGTGTGGGGAGGTTTACCGAGTATTCATTTTCCATCAATCGGGTTTCCTGCATAAAGCTCTCGTTCTCCGTGTTGAACACATCATCCATCAGGTTGTTCTTCAGCAGTCGGCTCATCCATACGCCACCCATCAGCAGGCAGATATAGCCAATGGAAAGCGTAAAGATATAGAGTGAAGCGGCACCGACCTTTCCGATGGGCAATGCCAACAGCCACCAGTTGAGAAAGAAAAAGACGAAGCCTGAGAAAAGCACCGTCCAAATCTTTGGCCATGTGATTTTCTCTTCCTTCACGCCCTTTGTCCCAAGGCAGGACAAGGCAAGAAATACCACACAAAAGAGTTTTGTCCAGAGGATGGATGAAAACAATCCTGTGAAACACTATTTATTGTTTTCTTCGTCTAATTTTTATCCTACTCTGCCTACGGAGTTTACGCTGCCATGCGGCTTCCTTCCAATCATCGTTGCCCGTAGATAGGAAAGGACCATCTGCCATATCCTCGATCAGTTCATCGACAAGGTTGTCGCTTTCCTCCGTATTTAGCTGCGAAGGGTGAACGGTTGCAGATTGATCCAAACGGGCAGACGGACTGCCATACAGCGTTTCATCTAAGAACGGATTATATGTTGGATTGGAGAAATAGCCATTGAATACGTTAGCGGCATATCCCTTACCCAATCGGGAGCCATTAAGCGCAATGCCCTCCTTGTCGTCAATGAACGTGATGCCATATATTCGCCCGCTTTCGTTCTTTCGGATTACCACACGCAAGCCTTGTTCCTCCGTATTGGGAGAGGTACGCATTGTTTGTAACACCTTGTTCCTTATGGTTGGTATCAGTAGTTTGATGGTTTGTTTCGACTTCTGTATCCTGTTCTGTACGGCAGTATAGCCCACACCACGACCGATGTCGGAGGCATGGATGGGTGTGCTTACCTTGTCACCCTTATCATCAGTTGGGACATAAACCAGTCCGTCATATTTCTTTCCCCGAAACTCTGTCTTAACTTCCTCCACTGCAAGATTGTATATGGAGAGGATGGCATTCAATTCTCCAAGTGAGCAGAACTCATAATGCTTTAGGACAGAGAGAAGCATTTCGGCTACTTGTTCCTTGATATTCCCTTTGGTGGTATCAATTTTAGATACTTCCTTCATTTCCCTATCAGTTACTTTTGAACTTGGAATAAGATTGTACTTCCTTTCCAAGGCATCGGTAATCTGCTTGCTCCTTCGCTTTTCAAACTTGTCGTTGATTTTCTTTCCCTCACCATCTATCCGAAGCGATACGATGTGTATATGCTCACGGGTAATGTCGTTGTGTTTGAAGACGATATAGGGCTGTTTGCCATAACCGAGTGTCTCCATATACTCCTTGGCAATCTGCGTGAGTGTTTCATCGGAGAGCTTCTCGTCCGGGTGCGGATTGAGGGAGCAATGGAATACCGTTTTCTTCGTCCTGCATTTCTTCGGTATCAGAGCCTCCATATCGGCAAATACTTCCTCCATTGTATAACGACCTTCCTTGTTTTGATACAACTCAGCAGCAAGGAGAATACTCGCTTCCCCTTTCTCCACCTTTTTGAAGTTGTAGCCGAGTGCTCCTCCAAGGTTTTCCGTGGCAGATATTTTAGCAATCATTTTTTGCGGTAATCTATCGTAAGACTGATAGCCTGCTCTTGCAAGGTGATAATTTGAGTCGATAAATGCTCCAACTTTTCAAGCAGAATCTGTGCAGTCTTCACGCTGTGATAGCTGTTAATGGCACGCACGGTTTGGTTATAGAGTACACCAATTTTATGGATTTGTGCCGTCAGTTCGGAGAGTTTACGGTAGTATTCCACGGCGGATTTATCCACCATAATGACCTTGAAACTCTCTCCAAGAATACGCCCACGCACAAAATCCGACTTGGTTTCTGCGCCCGAACGCTGAAACAAATCAATCGCCCGTTGCTGGTCTTTCGGGTTAGGAAGACGCACATGCCAGTTGTCCCAACGCGGCTTTTCTGCAGTTTTTCGTTCTGAACCGTGTTCCGTTTCCTTTTTCATATCTGTTTTATCTTCTAATTACGACTTTGGAGGAATTTATCTCCCCTTCGGGGCAAGGGTCTTTGTGGTACAACTGTAAGTTTGTGTTACAAAGACACACCTTGCCAATATCAAGAGATGATGCAATAGAAGCATCCACCTGTAAGAGTGTCCGCTTCGGATAGTCTACCTCCATGTATTATTCTCGCCTGCAAAGTTACGGTGGATTTTTAAATATCTCATTATCAGAGATATTCACTCTTTTTCCTTTCGTTTCCCTGCATTTCATAGGTGTCATAAAATCAGCCGAAATATCATTTATTTTGTAGTCAGAACGAGCGAACAATGGTATGATGTCACAAGCAAAAGACATATAATATTACCGCCTGCTTGCACCAAAGATGATAAGAAGGAACAATACATATTCATAACAATTTATTGTCATGACAAACTATTGTCAATACAACAGATTGTAAGAACTCGAAATCGTTCTTTAGGACTATCGTATGAACCAAATGTAGTCAAAACAAACTGTCTGCTGATAACTCTTAAGAATAAAA
>QWBY01001591.1_pt1 | contig 13667 bp, 10 predicted proteins | sample 1972471 | NCBI WGS metagenome assembly QWBY01 (sample SAMN09866722, study PRJNA288562) | Human gut metagenome isolate term6_stool, whole genome shotgun sequencing... | reverse complement strand
ATCGGCCTGTTCGCTGCTGTCAGTTATAAGGGACGCAGTTTGCTCCAGATTGTGGGTGTGTATGTTGGTTTTGGTTTGCGCAGCGCGACCGGGCAAACCCGCTGGACACTCAACCCACTGTCCGCGAACACGACCGTCGGTTATATTGATTTGCCCGGAGCGGCAGGTAAGCGTCTTAAACCGTTGGAAGTGGTGAACACACAGTTTGCTGGCGCGTGCTTCCTTTATGACAAAGAAACCGGGCACGCTACCGCGGTGTTGCGCTGCATGGGCAAACCCTTCGTGTTTACGAAACAGCAAACCCAGGATGATAGAGCAGCAGCGTTTAGTAGCCTGCTCGCATCCCTGGCAGAAGTCGAAGATATCGTGCGGATCACAGTGCAAGCACGCAGCATGATCACACCCTTCACCATCGACGCAGCGCAAGAGGAAGCAGGGTTTGCGGTGCGTGAGCAGCGTGACATGATCGCCCAGCAGATGAAGACGCTAACCTCGCACGACATGATTATCACGCTGACGGTTAATCCTGAACGTGCGCGTGGCATCGTCAAAAATTACGGTGGTGGCATTGCTGGTATTTCTGGTCTGCTCAAGGAGCGGTTAATTCCTTTGGTAACCCGGTTGGATAATGCTGGTATTGATACGTCCACGAATATTGTGTGGGAGAATCTGCCACAATTGCGTGGTTTGATGAAACTGATGACCAGCAGCGACACTGTCAGTGTGATCAATAGCAAACACGAGTTGGATGATACGGTGCCGGTCGCGTCGAATTACAGGGAATATAACGATTACATGCATGTGGGCGACACGTATGCGCGCACCTTGTGGGTCGATAAGTGGCCGAGCGATCCGGCCAGTGTTGGGTTTTTGCATAGTTTGATTGCGTCGAAGACAACACAGATTATTTTTACGCAAACTTTCGCTCCGTTAGCAGAAAATAAAGCACGCAAAAGGCTTAACGAACGCAAGAACGAGATTGAGCGTATTACCCGGTTGAATAAGAACATGGGGCGCAATGATGATCCGCGCTTAACCCTGGAAAAGAACGAGGTCGATAAACGGTTAACCGAGTTGGCTGATAACAAGGCAGAAGTCGCGTTCCAAGGATTCGTCACTATCCTGGCGGCCACGAAAGATGATCTCGATGAGGCGACCAGGAACGTGATTGTGTCGAACAAGTATATGCATTTCGATCGTATGCACGGCCAACAGTACGTTGGGTGGATTGCAGCGCAACCTTTGGGTCAAGCCGGACGATAGGGGGGATAGTGATGAATGGTGAGGATAAACCGTTATCTCAAGGCATGATACAAGCTGTGGCTGTGTTGCCCGAGTTATCCGCACGCGATCTGGCCATCCTGGACGTACTCGACCAGGACAGGTCACCGGCGGTGTTACCAAAAAGCGTGCTGAAAAGGTTGGCACGCAGCGCGAAGAAAACACTCACCCGGATGGATAATACCAGCAGCTTATCGGCGAAGAAGAAAAAGAGCAGCGACCACAGTGTGCATGTCGATGATAAAGAGCTTTTGCTCGATCGTGGTATCTTCTCTAGGTTCGGTATCGGCAGTGGGTTCATGACGCGCGCGAAGTCAACGCTGCCATGGCATTCGACGTCGATTTCGTCGGCGCGTGTTCTCAACCCGATTTTGACGCATGGGATGAGCCGGCTCGACGGGCCGGTCATTGGTGTTGATCAGATTAACGGTGTGCCGTTTCGCTATGATGCGTGGGCGCCCTATCGTGCCGGTTTGGTTACCTCAGTGAACGGTATGATTGCCGGTTTGATGGGTAGCGGCAAAAGTATGTGCATGAAAACCCTGGCTGTACGCGAAATCGGATACGGAAGAAACGTGATTATCGAGGGTGATCCGAAAGGAGAATGGGCGCGCGTAGCCGACGCTGTGGGTGGCCAAGTCATTAGCGTGGGCGCCGGCTCGTATCTCAATCCCCTCGATACCGGTGTTAAACCGGAGTCCTGGACTGATAAAGCCTGGCGTGAAGAATCCGTGTCTTTGCGTGTCAACGCGTTGCGTGGCCTGGCTGCAGCTATCCGCCCGGAAACACCCTTGTCCATGGGTGAGCAGGCAGCTATCGATACGATCGTGCGCAAACTGACCAACCGTTTCGCTCAGCCCACGATTACCGACATGGTCGCGTTCCTGGACTCTGATGATGCCCACGTGATGATTGTTAAAGGTTTAGATGAGATGGCGTTGGATGCCACGATTCGAAGTTTGTTGCTCATTTTTAACCGTTTGGTCGATGGAGCACTCAAAGGCTCGTTCGAGAAAGCATCCACGATTAGTATCGATCCGGCCAGCCCACTGATCGTGTTTAATACCGGTAGCGTCGATGATAATGACGATATTAAACGCGCCACCTACACGGCAGCTATGAGTGCAGCCATTGACCGTATCTGCTATACGAAAGACGGTATATTCCGCCTCGTGATTGCGGAGGAAGGCTGGTGGCTTTTATCCAACCCTGAATTGGTGCAAGGCTGGGATAAACGTATGCGCCTATCGGGTGAGCTGGGTGTATCTAACTGGCTGCTGGTTCATGAGCTGGCGGATTTGGATGCTTTCGCGAATAAAGGCAGCGGTATCCGCCAAATGATTGAGTCTATCCTCACGAAGAGTGAGACCATGATTTTGTATCGCCAATCCACCAACTCGATTAGCACTTTGCAACGGTTGATTCCCGATATTACCGAAGAAGAACTCTCCACGATCGATCAACTCGCCCAAGGAGTCGGGCTCTGGCGTGTGGGGTCGAGTCTGCGTCAAGCCGTTCACCCGATGATGAGTAAGCAAGCCTGGGATGTATTCAACACGTCTGCAGGACGAGCCGGATAACATTAAGGACACATTATGAGTAATGATTACACACCATTTCGTATTGGTATCGACACCGTCACCATGAACGAGGTGACCAAGGATGATAAACAACGCATTATCCGCTTCTACCAACGCTTACACGCCACCTCGTGGGGTTTCCTGTTAAAGGAGCATACGGGGTTTGTGCGTATGCTGGCCGCACACAACGCCAGTTTCCTCACCTATAGTGGTCCAGGACTCATCGCGTGCTTATTGGGCTTGTTGTGGTTGTTGTTTGGTCATCCTGTGCTCTTCCTGGTCTTCGTGCTTGTCGGACTAGCCGGTGTGGTTGCTGGTGCGGTGTTGTATTGGGCTTATTTTAAGAGTGAAGAACGCTACAGTGATGATCTGGATACGCGCAAAGAATTGTTGAACCAGCATGACGCGATCGCGCATATTAGCGCACAATCCCTGTCCGCTGCGGCTGAACATGCGTTACCTGAGTTAAAAGAAAACGGGTGGCCAGTTGATGAACCCATTCCGGCACGTTGGATGGGAGTGAGCATCGGCACCTGTCACGGGGTGAACGTGTGGGCGTCGAGTGAGCAACCCCTCTACGTGTTAGGGCCAGCACGCAGCGGTAAAACCACCAGTGTTGTTGTTCCGTTGATTATGGAAGCGCCCGGCGCTATTGTGGCCACCTCGTCCAGACGCGATATTATCGATGCCACCTATGCGTACAAACAACACGGATGGGTCAGTATGAACCGGTATCAAAACACTCCCGCTAGTGTCAACCCGAACAAACCATTAACGGGACGACCAAGCCCATGTTTCCTCTTCGATCCACTCAACGTGGCCGGCAGTGATACACCCGGCCATGATCCGTTGCTACCGCCACGCTTAAACTGGGATCCCATCGCTTCATGTATTGATCCGGTCGTGGCGCGCGAATGCGCACAAACCATGGTCAACACGGTAGGAATCGGGGGAGAGAACACGTCCTGGGCGAACGCTGCTATCGACATCGTCCAAGGTCTCTTGTTGGCCGCAGCGTTAGACGGCAAAACCCTGGTAGACGTGTATCAATGGTCGTCCAACGCGCAAACCTGCCAAAACGCGGCCCGTATCCTGCGCGCTCACACGAATAATAGGACAGCTCAACTGTGGGCATCGAGTATCGAAGTACTCGTGAGCGAAGATGCGCGTATCTCCAACAGTAAAATGTTGGGCGTGACCGGCGCGTTCTCCTCACTAAGCCTGGAACAAGTACGCAGCGCAGTCAGTGTTGACCCGACACTGCCGGTGTTTGATATGGACCAGTTCGTTCAATCCACCATGACCGTATACGTGTTAGCACCGTTGCGTGCGTCTAACGGTGCCAGTGCCGCCGGTGCGGGCGTGTTCATGACAATGTTTCTTACCCAGGTGCGTGACGCAGCACGCCGTATCGCGCCCACCAGGATCGGCGGCCGCCTACAACCACCGTTAACGTTGGTACTCGATGAGATTGCGAACATTGAACCCTGGCAAGAATTACCCCAATTGTTTACCGCGGGAACCGGTGAAGGTATCTGGCCATGCGCGTTCTTCCAATCCAGGAAACAAGCCCAAGACGCGTACCATGATGCGGAAGGACAAATGTGGGAATCATCCAACAAAATCGTCATGGGCGGCCTGAGCATCGATAGCGAACTACGAGAAATTAGTCTGCTGACCGGGCAGCGCACAGTGACACATACCGATGATTCGTATTCTGCCCAGGGCGACATGTTCTTTGGTGGCTCGTCCTCGACCAGGAGTCAAAACGTGGCCGTTCTCGAACCCGACGAGATCCGACGACTCCCGTACGGGCACGCGCTCAACCTGCACACCAGTCACAAACCTGGATACATTCACCTGCTCCCGTTCTGGCAGCGCTCCTACACTAGAAAATAAGAGAAAGAACACGTATTAAGGGGACGAATGATGAAAAAGAAAATGATCGCATGGATGAAAAACCACAAAATCCTCTCCACCATCATCGCGATACTCATTGTCATTGCCACATGGATACTGTGCTTAGCCCTACCATATCTTCTCACAAGTAGTAGTACTCCTGTGGCTGAGAAAACCGTACACACATCCAAGAAAAACACGAGCAACCCTGCTCCAGCCGTCAAAACTATCGATAGTTTGCACGCTTACGCGACTCATACCCAAGACGAATACAATAGTCTTGTCGAGAGTAAACCCTATGACGGGCTCAACAGCGTGTTCACTGATTATCTGCAGATCGGTCCGGCACGCGAGCAAACCGATGTCGTCAACGCAGACCGCACCCTCACACTACTCATCGAGGATGTCCTGGCCATGCAAGGGCCAATAAGTGCAGCCGAGTATGACAATAAAGTCTCTGAGCTTGACCAAGCCTGGGATACGTATCAAAGTCAAGCATGGCAAGCAGCCACGATCGGTTTAGCCACCTATATTAGCGGCACGTACGTTAAAAACGGGGGATGGCTCAACTACATTCACGACAACGGATCCTATCCAAAAGCATGCAACCAACTCTTCGAGCTGCATGGCAGCTTCAGCATGGACTTTCGAGGCGATCCCAAAAAACAATTCGAACACTACGCTGCCTACCATAGCCAGTATGAAAACCTCCAAAACCAATGCTTTACCAACATGACGTACGAGCAGCAAGTCGCCGTCCAAGACCGCTAAAATACTTAAGGAAAAATGCTATGGAATACGTCAGCCCACAAGACCAGGATCGAGCCACACAACCAGGTAGCCCAGAACGCTTAGCACGGTTAAAACAAGCAGCCATGCCGTATGACTGGTATGCGACCAGTCAAATCAGTGTGGCTCAGGAACGTCAATGGCGCGTCATCCGGTTCACAGACTGGTTATGCCGTGTCAACCCGATGCTCGACGCAGCGTTACCAGCATGTTGGGCCAGCCACGCCTGGCCCATGCTGATCATGGATGCGCTATGGGTAGAATACTGTGACGCCTACCAGGATAAACAGCATAACCGTCATGATCCGGCCGACTGGATCAGCCAAGTAGCCGTGAGTTTGAGCCAGATTCAATCCTGGAGCCAATCAACCAACCATCACGGCGCCAACACATGCCCAGCAACAGACAACGAGTACACAGCCACCAGAATAACGCGACGCAGCGCAGAAGAAACACAAGGCTATTACCACGACCACATATACATGTGGCCAGAAAACCACGTAGCCATGCAACCCATCACAGATAGGCTCATGACCAGCCTCAGTCTCAATGATGTGGATGCATAAAATAATCTGGTTGAACTCCCCTTTAGAGTGAAGTGCAACCAGATTGTCATCTCATAGTATTTTTATTTAATCTTGCTTCTCCTCTTCTACCTGAGTGACGTGGGTGGTAGACGCATCGTCCAGACTTGTTGTATCAGAGGTGGTGGAGGATGGTTCCATATCAAGCTTTGTCTTGATAAAGTTTTTGCATTGTTTCCAGAATTCACGAAGTTCATTACGGAAAGGTACGACTATACAGGAAAGTACGACTATTACAAGCAAACATAATGCGAGAAACATTATGATTATCATTCTGTCAAGACCGATATAGAAAAGTGTCATATAGTTAATACTTTGTGTACTTTTTTCTCCTATCCGCTGATTTATCCAATCGTACAACCAGAATGTGAGCGGTTTACCCAGCTGAGATGTCAGCCACTCTATGAATGTAATGAGTAGTAAGAGAAAAATGTTTGAGATAATAAAACCGCTCTGCAATAGAATTAAATTTTGACGATTTCGTTCACTGTCTTTAATATTTATCTTAAACTTTTTAAGGAGAAGTCGTAGATTCTCAAAATTGAGAACAACGGACAATAGCGACGTCAGACCACTCATTAATCCCCAATTACTCTTACTGAGAATTCCCAAAAACATGATACCGATGAATGTAACCAACAGGAGCCACATAGACAGACCTAAGTTATTCATCATCTCTTTTAAGGCCCACATATATGTAATCGGAATTGCTATAGAAGCTATACCATCTGCCCATAAAGGCGGTACAATCCTCACAGAATAGAAGATAGCAATGAACATAAGCCAATATACAACGATAAGAGTGTCATTAAATAATAGGGCTAGCGAGAATTGAAGACTTCTCCCCCTGTTCTTTATATTTTTCTTCCCTTTTTTCTGAGCAAAAGCTAATCCAACTAATATAACGCCCATGCTTATAATAAGACTCCATTTCCACGCGGCTGCAGGGAAATAAATATCGTTTCTCCGTAATGAAACAAACACGCGGATTACGCCAAGGTAAGCAAGGCAGGCGGCAAGTCCAGCCACTATCGTGTATATCAGTAAAATCCATGCACCTGTACGTATTGGATGAAGTATTGCTCGAAGTATAGTCTTCATCATTTTCTCCTTACTTTTCTTTTTGCCTCTTCGCAGTGTGATTAATACAATATCGTCGACTTGAATATCCTTTCGAACAATAGTACGATTTATTATGACATTTGTATGTAGAAATTTACATTTGGTAGTAATATTTACAATGTGATTAAAAATTTACTTGAAGGGGAAGATTATGATGCCAAATCCTACCTATACAACTTTTTCTCTTATTAAGGGCGCATTGACGCCGATTAATCATATTTCCATGTCTATGCTCGAGCAGGCGTATCTTCTTACCAAGAATGGTATGAGTGAGATGCAGCTGAATGTAGAGGAGTATCAGTCGTTATACGCTTCCAATATTCTTGCTACCGCACGTAATTACTTCAAGAACACAAATATTAAGGAATGGAAATTATCTCCTCGCACAAATTGTTTCCATCTTGCCCATGAAGATACGGGGTTACATGTTCGATTCTTACATGGTTTTCGAGGTAAGAATGAAGTCCCTCCAGCGGGATCGAATAAGAAACGTCAAGCCGACTGGTATCAGGCTGCTCTTATTCCTGATGACACCGTTTTAGGTGACTTGCCTCTTGACGGTACAACTATCGTTGTGATTTGGACTGAAAATAATGGTCAGTTTGAAGTTAATGCTTACCATCCTGTAGATGCTAGTAAATTCCCTCATCCAGCAAAGGTAGACATGTGCATTCACCTTGGTGTTCCAGACAGTGAATACATGGAAACTCTTACAACAAGTGTTCACCTTGATGAGGAATCCGCCAATATCATTCCATTGGTTTCTGCCGTTGAACAAATCGATACTCAAGCTTTATCGTTAAAGAGTTATGAATAGTTTTATTTTTTACCCACATAGGCTCCAACTCGCATTAGACCTGAATGCGATGAGTCAAGCTGAGCTAGCAGCACGGTTAGATAGAAGCCCAACATCTATCTCCCTCGTGTTAAAAGGAGAGCGCTCTTTTACTCCAGAACTCGCAGAAGAGAGCGCTTTTGTTCTTAATGTTCCTGAGTCATTTTTCACGCTACCAGATCAGCCTTTACTTGATACTGCTGTCGCATACCGAAAGAAGTCACGTACTTCGTCAAAACATGTGCGCCAGATTAAGGCTGAATTTACTTCACTCGTCCAATCCATGTCCCGTTTGTCGAATATGAGTGCTGTTCCTTCTATGTGGAAATGGATTGATGCTCTCGCACCTCGGACAACTCCTTATTCACGTGATATTGAGCAGATTGCACAGGATGCACGCGCAGTGTTGTCGGTTCCTTCTCGTGGGATGGTTCCTAATGTTATTCGGGCTGCTGAACGTGGCGGAATCTGTGTTGCTCCATTGTATTCAAAAGTGAATGAAGTAGCGTTGATGAGTGAGGGAATTAGCCAAAACGGGAATACTTCAGCTCCTGTTATTGGCTATTTCAAAGAGAAAACGAGTGGCGACCGTCAACGTTTTACTATTGCGCATGAGTTAGGTCATATTCTTTTACACCGTTATCGTGCGCCAAGCAATGACGTTCTTAAAGAGAAAGAGGCTCATTATTTTGCGTCTGCTTTTCTCTTTCCGGAAGAAGACGCGCGTGCTCAATTAACTAACACGTTATCCCTTCAAGCTTTTATTCCCATTAAAAGTCACTGGGGTATTAGTATTCAGTCTGCTATTGCGCGTGGAGTTAATTTGAACATTATTTCTCCAGATCGTCAGCGTTCTCTCATGAAACAGATTACGGCTCGTGGATGGAGAACTATAGAACCTATCACAGTTGATTATGAGTCCCCTTTGTTGGTTAGACAATTATTTGGATCTACTATTGGGCAATATATTTCTGCGACTGAGTCTGCTGTTTCTGCGCTAATGGTGGAGAATTTTCTTGGTGTTCCATTTGATATGGCATCAGTGTGGAGTAATGGGCTTATTGAAACTCACGAAGATTACGATGCGAGTAGTTTACTTCATTAAAAAAGGTGATTGCTATGTCTGAGGATTTCAATTCATTTCCTTCTCGCCTAACACAGACTGCCCTGTCGAATATATCCGAGATATTGAAAAGAACACGAGACGCCACGAATCGATCAGCCGAGCCCATTGTTAAGCAGGAAAACCAGAAAAACATAGAGCGACTAGTGTCAGATATGCGACAAATATCAGTGCCTGATATGAGTTATCTTAAAAGTGGGCATCGTGATTTAGTTATTGTGGGTAATGGTTTTGATCTTGCTTGTGGTTTAAAATCGCGGTTCTCCGATTTTATTGAAGCATCCGAGAAAGATGATGATATCAGTATCGCGGATAATGCATGGTGGCTCATTAATTCTCATTTTAAAATTTTTACAGGTAAGACTTATATGTCTTCGAATTGGGCTGATGTGGAACAGCTGATCAGTGACTTTTTAAAAGAAGAACACGGTTTCAGTGATAAACAAAGAGCTGGTGCACAACGATTATCTTTTAAGTTGCAGGATTTGGAACGCTATTTTAATTCATTTACTCAGTGTAGGACAATTCGAAGTAAGCAAGAATTAGACGTCGCAGATATTATACATAAATGGTACAAGTATTTTAGTCAGAAAAAGAATCGTGAAGATACGAATCTGGCACAAAATTTTCTATACTCTGAACTTCACGATTTTGAGAAGAAGTTTAGTCTTTACTTACAGCGCGAAATCGATAAAGATACTGCAGGTAAAGAGTCTGCAATATATATTGATAAAGCAGTAAATCTTCTTCATCAGATTATTGTTGAGCCTGGTATAGATAGTCGGTATGTGAATTTTTCGGTGGATATATTGTCTTTTAATTACACAACACCGTTCGCGAATCTTCGATGTGGCGGCGAAGATGATGTAATTCATGTGATTCGTAATGTGCATGGTTCTTTAGCTAATAACGATATTGTCATTGGCATGGATGCTATCTGTGAGGATAGCGATAATCTTGATAATCAGTCTATAGGTTTTACCAAGACGTATCGTGTTCTTGAACATACATATGGGGTTAAGGATAATACCTCTCGATTTTTTGAACCTGTCTCAGGAGGTTTAAGGGATAACCTTTGCTATGAGTGTATTAAGTTTTTTGGCCATTCGTTGGGTGAGCAGGATTACTCATATTTCCAAGCAATTTTCGATAAGGTGAATCTGTATGATTCACCAGTTATCCTTAAGTTCCTTTATTCATCGTCTGACCCAAATCAAGGTCGCGATTTGTTTACGAAAGTCAATCAATTAATTACCCGTTATGGCCAAACTCTCGATAACAAGGATCATGGTAAGAATCTGCTGCATAAGTTACTCCTCGAAGATCGTATACAGATACGACAAGTAGATTACTAAACATAGGTGGCGGGTGTACATAGCTGCTTTTCTGTACACCCGCCACGTGTTTCCTGGTTATTGCATTGTTGCCGCGTTCTGTTGATTGGCTTGTTGTTCTTGTTGTGCTGCTAGCGCTTGGGCTTGTGTGGTTTGTTGTGCTTGCTGTTCGGCTAACTGTCGGGTGATATTTTGGCGCACGTATTCGTCTGCTTGCGCCCACATGTGATGTGGCAGCTCATCAATGATTGTGGTGCAGAGCTGTTGGTGTGCGTCAACTGCGCTGCTGCGCGTTAACTGGTCTGGTAGCGTGATATCTGCGAGGGCTTGCCATAGTGGTGATGCCTCACGGTGAAGATCGGTCATAGTGGTTGTGTCAACAGCTTTTTCCTGTGTGATGACTGTGGCGAGGGCTTTTTCTGTAGAATTCATCGAGGAGAATGCTTCTGAGAGAACTTTTTTATCGGTTTCTTTTTCTCCTGTAAGGATGAGTGTGTAGTGGACGGGTTTATCCTGAGCTAGTGTGCGAATCTGGCCAACATGGTCTGGTGTGATTTCGCCGGTAACTGGTGTAAGGATGATGGGGTTTTGGCCACGCTGCATGTTGTGGGTAGCGTGGGCTGCCAAGGTTGGTGTGGTTGCGAGAATCACGTGTGGTTGATCCTGGTTGAGTTGCGGGGTCGTGTTTTTATTGAGTCCCCAGAGGCTGGTGTTTGGTTCGAAAATATCGGTGCCTACTGGTGTTGCAGGCGTGGTGTGAGAGTCTGTTTCTAGTGGTGTGAACGCGCTGATACGTCCTTCAACATCACGAATGGGGCTCAGGATAGTGTTCGCGTATTTTTCTTCCCATTGGCCTTCACTGTTTCGTGTGACCAGTCCTGCCCGGGAGAGCTCTTCTATGCTGATACCGCTCGATTGTGCCCAATCGATGAGGCTTTCGCTACCGGTGGAGATGAGGTACTTTGCAGCAATATTGTGCTGTTTCGCCCATGTGGATGCGTATTTACTGTTGGTGGTTTTCCAGTGGTGGTAGATGCGTTCGTTGATGCTGGTGATTTTGTTGTAGGTTTTTGGATCGAACATGATGGCTTCTTTCTCAATCGTGACCGCGTGTGTGGCTAGATCGTTATCGGTGATGACGTGGTCGGGTATGTAGCGTTGTGGTTTGTCAGGGTTTTTGTAGTTGAACATGAGGTTGGAGAGGTTACGTCGCCATGCAGCGCGTCCAGGATTGATACGGTAATCAATTTTTTGGCCAAACGGACTAAATATGTTGGTCACATCGTTCGCTGCTCGATAAATCAGAGTAGAACGCAGTAAGCGAGTAAAGGTCTGGTTGTGTTCTTTACTGGTTTCGTTGACCACGTGTTGATTACCCTGGAGAGTTTTCTGCCATGGCAGCGGATGAGTTAGGGCTTGCTTGACCTGTTTATCGAGTGCTGCATCGATTTTGCGATCTATCTGAGTTAACCAGTCTTGATAGCCCTGGGTGGTGTCGGTGATGCTGCCGGTAAACTTGCTGCCGTCCCAAGTCAGTTCCAGCGTCTCTGCATTGGTGGCAGTAGATGCGCAGAAGCTGGGGCGCCTACTATGGGTCTGCACAGAATCCACAATGGAATCATAGTAGCTGAGGATCTTGCTCCGCAGGGGGTGGGTTGCATCCACCCGCTCCAAGGCCTCGTCATAGCCCATAGATTTCACATCAATATGGTGGAAGCTGCTGTCCCGCTCACCGGCCACCACCTCCCAAATGAGGACCTGCGTGGCATAGGCCCAGGCCATCTTCTCCGCTGTACTCTCTACATCTGCCCACCAGCCGCCGCCAATGGTGCCGTGATAGCCGTAGCTCATAATGCGGCCGATCTGCCGCTGCACCTCACGGGGCGTAAGGGGATGCCCGTCAGGCAGGCTCAGGTGATCCCACCAGGTATCGTCGTGGTCTGTGATGGAATCGTAGTTTTTCTGCGGTGTGCCGGGTTCGATGCAGTAAGCTACCTCGCCCTGCCAGGAGTCCAGACACCGGAACTGCGTGTAGCTGGAAGCCCCTACCCGGTAGCCAAACCGCAAATTCAGTACACCGTGGCCCCAGTTACCGCTGGACTTCAAGGTATCATCTGACAGGGGAAAATTCCAGATATACACCTGTTTGGATGCGGCGAAGGCTGTGGTAAGCAGCAGGCATAGGCACAGCACCAACGCCAGCAGAAAAGCCGTCCCGCACTTGATGATTCGTTTCAAAATAGACCTCCTATTCTCCTAAATTTTTACATAAGAAAAAGGCCCTCCATGAGAGCCTTTTCTCTAATATGGCTGCCGTTATCCGCGACCGATGAACAGTTCGTACTGTCCGTCTCCGATCTGTTCTGCCCAGATCCAGACGGCGGTGCAGCCTTCCTGATCCTTATAGTACGTCAGATCATCCCGGATATAGGCGGCCAAAACATCTTCCGTCTTGCTGCTGCACCGGATGGGAGTGTCCCATGTGCCGGCTGCCGCAGGATCCAGCACCAGCCCGATGCTCACGGCATAGTCCTTGGCGTAGGCCAGCCAGTAGTCCATGGCAAAGGCTTTCTCCTCCGGCTGTGGAGCTGCCTCATCCGTCACGGGTTCAGAGGGGGCGGATCCTGTGGGCGGAGTTTCAGGCGGCACAGTCTCGGCAGGCAGCACTTGCACCGGAGGGACTTCCGCCGCAGGCTTCGCTTCTCCGGCAGAGGAATTGGTTTTCTTTTCTCCCGACGGCTCCGCATCGACAGGGCCGGGGCGTTCTGCCTCATCTTGTGTTACGACCTCCGAAGGGTTTTCGTTTCCATTTTGCGCCGCTGCGGCTCTGGAAACATCGGCAGATGTTGTTTGCGGTGGATCTTCTCCTGCGGTTTTTGCGGATACTCCGGTCCCGCCGCAGCCTACAAGGAGCAGTACGCTTAGCATACCCGCTATGATTTGCAGTTTTTTCATTTTGTACCTCCAGTTTTTATTTTTCCGTCCTGTGCCGGTACACAACACAACTACCACAGGATCGCCCACAAGTCAACGGAAATCTGCGCAGCTGCCATAGAAAACTGGAAGCCCTCTGGCACGACCTCCATTCCAACTCATACCATGCCGCCCATTTCCATGTGG
>QWBY01001590.1_pt1 | contig 13673 bp, 8 predicted proteins | sample 1972471 | NCBI WGS metagenome assembly QWBY01 (sample SAMN09866722, study PRJNA288562) | Human gut metagenome isolate term6_stool, whole genome shotgun sequencing... | reverse complement strand
CCACTGTGCAGATACGGAAATACGCTTACCTTTCGTAGCATTGAAGAAATTATCACGACTGTCGTATACATGTGTAAATGTAATACTGTTTGTTCTGCCGGTACTCTTTCTTATAGCATCTTTCGACTTGTTGTAATATTCATTTGCATTATCGGATATTGCTTTATCTTTAGCTTTTTCTTTTGCTACCTTAAGCTGCCCGTCTTTAGCATTATTTTTTTCGGCAGGTTTAGCAGCACCTGCATCTGTCTTTCTCTTATCTTTCCATTTATTATGCTCTGTTTCATATTCACTATGTTTAGTTGCATAATTAGGATCGGTTTTTTCTGCATCTTTAGGTTCGGCATTATTCTTCAACCATTCGACATACCATTTATTCCATTCTTGATTATCTGTTGATTCTCCTTTAGCGCCCTTGTCCCAACTTTCACTCCATTCTTTCCATTCCGCATTTTTATCTGCTTCTCCCGCAGTCCAAGACGCTTCCCATTTTGGTTTTTCTACTCTATCCCATTCAGGGCCTTTTTCATCATCCCATTTCTTTACAAATGCGGGTTTCAAATCCTTTTCATAAGCTTCGACAAGACTGTTCAAATGTTGGATTTCACCTTGAATTCTATCGCTGCTACTTTCGATATTCAGGTAATTTGTACGATATTCGTCACTTACACGTCCCCATGTAACGTTCCAGCCTTTTCTACGTTTATCGTACTGTGCTACTCCTTGACCTTTAGCATTGTAATCTACATATTTATAAAGTCTGTTGTAAATTGAAAATCCTGCGGAGTCACCGTTCTTGTTTATCCACGGTTTTGTATATGAAACTTGGTAATTTTTACCTTTCCCTGAGCCTCCGAATTCCCAATGGAAGTTGACTTTGTCACCGGTTCCTCTGAAGTTTGTTTCACCGACTTCCACAACTCCTACAAAACCGTCGGATTTGGAATAACCTGCACCTACAGTAATTACACCTGTTTTTTGTTCCACTACTCCGATTTCAACTGTAACGGTATGTTCAGTTGTACCCGGAAGAAGTCTCATGTTTACATCTTCAAAAAATCCTAAATTGTACAAACGTTCAATACTTCTGTTCGCCAAAAACTTATTGAACGGCTGACCTTCCATAAATCTGAGTTCTCTCTTGATAACATTGTCTTTAGTTTTTTCATTTCCGACAATAGTTATTTTTTCAACATTGCCTTCATTTATTTTTATACGTAACTTACCTTCCGCATTAATATAAACATCGGAAATATTTACAAGAAGAAATCCTTGTTTTAAATAAATATCTTCAATTTCTTTTATTTTTCTGTTTACTTGTGCAACATTAAGTACGCTTCCTGGCTGTACTTGCATCACGGAATTGAGTTGCGCATCTGTAAACACGCTGTTTCCTTCAAACTCTACAGATTTTACAACCGGATTGCTTACCAAACGATAGTTCAATTTCACGCCTTCAGGAACATTTGTAAAGTCAGGAATTATTTGTGAAAAAGTACCGATTTTACTTACCGTTTCAACATCCGCATCAATATTTTCTTCAGAAACTTTCGTTCCTACTTTACTTTTCAATTCAGATTCAATTTCAGCTTTTGCATTTTCTTCAATACCGGTAAATTCTACAGATGTAATCAACTCTCCTGTATGTTTGTTTACTTCTTTTTTGCTGTCATCGGACAAATATAATTGAGAGCCTTGTATAGTTTCATTTTCCGCCATTTGTTTCTCAAAAACTTGTGACGCGGAAGATTTATTGCCGCCACCGTTTGAAACATTCAAAAGTGTACTCTGCGACATGGTATTTTCATTAATTGACGGAACTTGTGCATATACTGACATTCCTCCAAGAGATAAAAGTACTGCAGTCGCAAGCAATGTCTTTTTCTTACTGATACTAATCATTAAAAACCTCCCTGTTTTTTCCTTCATATTTGAAAAATAATATACAAACTTTTATATAATCTATCGGTTATCAACATAATTTAAAATAATTTTTGTAAAATTTATTATCACCGTCCTTATATTTTTCTTAACTTATACATTATACATTTATAACTAAAATAAGAATAGTTTTTCAGTTTTTTTATTTTTAAAATTTAAATTTCCAGTCTGTACCTACAAAACTGTCGCGATTATTATTATACCATGCAGAAATACCTAAATGTGAATTTACATCATATCTGAAACCTATGCTTCTTTCTTCGTTATTAAGACCTCCTGTTGCAGTAAGCATAAAATCATTGAAAATGTATTTTCCGATTTTTATATAATAAAAATTATTTTTATCAATTCCTGTACTGTCATTATAATCATTTAATCCGGAAGTTACCGAAATCATATCCAATCCTATTTTATCGGTAAGAAAATCTTTTACTCCGCCGTTAAACAACATAGCCAAACCTGCATTGAAAAATGCATTTTGATTTGTATCTTCAGCACTTGCGTGAGGATTTTGATGTAGTGTAAGCAACATCAGAATTTGTGAATCGTTCAGATATGGTTCACTATGAAGTTTCGTTTCCAAGTTTCCGGGAATTCCGTCTATTTGTGCACCGATTTTATAATTTCCTACATTTGCATTTGACGCTACGTGTACGGTAGGCATAAATGAATTCGGATTTCCACCCCATAATGCTTGTCCTTTTTCTACTTTAAATTCAGTTGTATTAACTTTTATAGTGCCTTTATCTACATTTATTCTTCCTGTCATAAAAGGATTTGAAAGACTTCCGTCCATATGTATATCACCGGAAATTGTCATATTGTACAATGCACTATTATATAATCTTACATTTTCACCTACATTTATTCCTATATCTGTAATTATATTCGGTAATTCTCCGTCAGATTGCAACAAAGGTATATCCAAACTTGCATTGTGAATATTTACATTTCCCTTCATGCCGAGCATTCCGTCATACGATTCAAATTTAAAGTCGGTATCAACTGCACCGTTATAAAATTGAGATTTTATTTCAGGCGCATGCAAGTGAAATTCTCCGTTGTATGAAAAATCATTATTTCTATCCCAATCGGCACTTCCCTTTAATGACACATTTCCTTTCCCTACTGATGCAGAACCTTCCAAATCCATTGAGTTACCTTTAAATTTCGCATTTAAATTTACGGATTTCAATGGTTCATTCATCGTTATCAATGTCATACTGCCGTTTGAAACGGATATATCTCCCAAAACTTTAGGATCGTTCCATGCTCCAGTAACTTTCAATTGTCCTTTAACGGGGCCTTCCGCCTTTTGAACAGGCCTGAAAAACAGCGCAAGTGCATTCATATCGGCATTATCCAAATTAAATTTCAAATCAATAGGAATTTCATTTGATGAAGGTTTCCTTGTTAACAAACTTAAAGGTGCGACACCTTTCATACTTGCTTTATATTTATCTTTTATCAGAAGTGCATTTTGCACATCGATAATATTGTTCTTAATAACTCCCATTAAAGATATTTCATCAAATTTATAGTCATTATATACAGGATTTTCAACACCTACGGAAATATTCATTTCGGGATTTTTACGTGTGCCTTCAAGTACGAGAGCAGCCGTCAATTTTCCGCCTATTTTGGAATCTATTCCGAAAACTTCCGGAATCCATTCGGTATCCATATTTCTTGCAGCAAATTGCATATCGAAAACACCGTCCGAAGACATACTTCCTTTTGCCGCCAAAACTCCGTTTCCTACAGGTATATTCAAATTCCTTATATTCAATTCTTTATTTAAATATGATATATCTATATTCCCTTTTCCTATTTTCGTAGACCCTAAATGCCCTCCGTTTACATCAGCTTTGAAATCAACATTCGTATCATACATAGATCCGGACAATCCTATATATCCGTCTACTTGTCCATCAATATTTTGTACGGGTAACTTAAATATTTTTACAATATCCGATAAATTCCAATTATTATAACTCAAACTTCCATTAATCATAGATGTTTGAATATTATATCTTCCTTTAACCTTAAACTTGGCATTTCCTTGATAGAAATTTCCGTCTTGAACTAAAAATACATTATTCTTATATTTTATTTGAGCTGAAATCAATCCTAAATTGCTGTTTCCCAAATTTACAGATTGGCTTAAAACGGTACCGTCAAAGTCAGGGTCTGTCGCCGTTCCTCCTAAGTGTCCTTTCACTCCGATTTTTCCGGAAACACCTCTCTCGGGTAATATACTTTCCAAGTCTATATCTACAGCATTTACATTCAAATTTAAAAGTTTTTCAGATGCCGTACCTTCAACGGTTGCAGCTCCTCTATATGCATTTACTTGTCCGTTTTGAATATATAATGTTCCGTTATTATAACGATAATCTCCATAAATATTTTTAAACAATTGTCCTTTTACAGATCCGTCCCATGCATGTAAATATCCTTCTATGTCAGGATTTCTGAAAGTACCTTTTATATGAAGTTCGTTATCTGCATTTCCCGTCAATGGATAGAATAAATTTAAAATCGGCAAAACATTTTCAATTCTCATTCCTGAACTTTTTACAAATAAATCAAGTGTATTATCGTTATCTCTATAAATTTTTCCCGTTACAACATGTAAATCTTTATCTTTTTGGATATTTAAATAATCTATATTAAAAGCATTTTCATCAGTATGGAATTTCCCTGAAGAATGTTTAAAAGTTATATCATCAAAAGATCCGTTATATATTTCTGCATTCCCGGAAATATACGGGTTTGCCAATTCACCTTGAATTTGAATATCGGCCGTTGTACGTCCGGTAATCTTATGCCCTGTAAACCCGGAAAAAGAATCTATATTCCAGTTGTATAAAGACATATTTAAGTTATTTTTGTTATCTTGAATATTACCTTCTACGGCAATTGTTCCGCCGTCATTAAATCCTTTTACGCTGTGCAATATAATATTATTGCCTTCTTTTGTGACATTCGCTTCTATATTTTCAAAATTAATACCTTTTGCCGAAATTCCGCTTCCGTAAGTTTTTATATTCCATTCATTATCTGAGAATGTTGCAAATACTTCAGCTTTATTTCCAAGTACATCTTCATACTTGAAATTATTTGCAGTTCCTGTGATTTTCGCCGAATATAAATTAATTCCTTCTGAATAAGTTCCTTCGGCTTTTATGTTTCCATATATTGTTCCTTCTATCGGTGATGATAAAATTACATCTTGCAATTTTATAGAATTTAAATCAATATCTGTACCGAATTCTTTCGTTATTAAATTATATGAAGCTTGTCCATGTGCTTTTCCATCTTTTGTTTTTAAATTTAAAGAAGTTAAATTTACGATATCATCATTGAAATTAAAATCAGTTTTTACTTCTTTTATATTAAATGTTTCGTTATTTAAATTATTAATATTTACATGTCCTGTTGCAAAGATATTGTTTAAGCTCCCACCTATTTGTATATCCCCTTGCAATTTTCCATGCATACCTAAAGAAGGCGCAAGTGAATAAAGTTCCGCACCGTTCGTACTGAATTTTGATTGAATTTCAGATTCTTTACCGCTCCAATTTATTTTAAAATATCCAAAAACAGATTGATTATTTATTTTACCGTTTATATTTTCAAAAAATGCATTACCGTTTGTTATATCTACATTTGCACTTGTTTCCGATATAGTAAACTCTTTATATTTTGCAAAAACTTTTTCTATATTTCCTTTTATACTATACGACCATTCATTATTCTTTTTCGTTATATGCCCTGCTTTTATTGTTGCAATTCCGTCAGTTACCGGAAGATCAGGAATTTTTATTCCGTTTTTACGAAGAGTGTTGAGTATTTTTACCAAAGGTAATTTTCCGCTTCCGAATGTTAATTCAATATCATTAAAATTCAAATAATTCCATGCCAAATCAACATTCGAGTTTTCATATATTGCAGATAGTTTACCTTTCAACTCAAAATCATTTTTCAATTTTATAACGGAATTTATATTTTTCAAATTTTGAGTTTGTTTATTTTGCTGTTTTATTGAAACATTACCGTCAATTACTTTTATATTCATATCAAAATTCGATTTCTTTTTTTCTTTATCGGTTATAATCAAATTTTGAATATTCCATGATTTGTCATTCTTTTCTCTTACTGTAATTTCAGGTTTTTCAATTGTAATATTATCAATTAATGCTGTAAGTCCTTCACCTTTAACAAATGCTTTATATGCAGATGAAAAAGACCACCCGACATTTAAATCGAGTGACTTTAAAACATCTTGGTTTTCATTGTCTTTTATTTGCACATTATGAAACTTTAAGTTTCCGGCTGCATCCAAATCGAATTTATCCCAAGTTATTGTACCGTTTATGTATTTTTTATATTTTCTTGTAAAACAGGCTCGCATTTTTTTACAAGCATCGGTTTTGCAATAAAATATGCCGATGCGCCTGCTATGACAATCACACCGGCGCCTATTGTTATATTTTTGGCTATATTAAGCAAAATATACCTCTGTCTTCAAAATTTATTTAGAAAACTCTTTGTGCAAAACAGCAGGAATACCCATCGCTCTTTCAAGTTTTGCCAATCCTATATTATAGTCATACATTGCATTTATATAATTTGTTTTTGCTTTACTCAACGCAAGTTGTCCATCCAATACGTCCAAGTTTGTTCCTACTCCCGAGCGATATCTTATAACTGATATTTTATATGCTTGTTCTGCTTGTTCTACGGTTGCTCTTGCGGTCTGAATTTTTGCTTTTGCCGCAAAAACGTCCAAATAATCTTTCTTTATTTCCAATTTTATTTTATTTTGTGCTTGTTTGAAAATTTGTTCCGCCTCTTTTACCGAAGCTTGTGCTTTTTTTACTTTTGCAGCACTTGCACCGCCGTCCCACAAATTCCAATTTACAGTTCCGAACACTTTCCAATTATCTTTATCAAATCCTGATAATGCCGAACCTGTCCAATCAAATCCTCCGCCTACCGCAGCAACGGGTTTGTTTCCTGCTTTATTCATTCCTACTTGCGCCTTTGCAATTTCAATTGCATACTTGGCTTTTATTAATTCCCATCTGTATTTTTCTGCAGATTTAATTGCTTCATCCATAGTAATTTTTATTTCAGGTTCAGGAAAATCTTTACTCTTCGGTGAAAGTTTTGTGTCTATCGGTGTATTCATTACATTATTCAAATTTGCTTCTGCAACATCTTTATAATTTTTTGCCGCTATATTCATTTCTTTCGCATTTGCCAATGACACTTCAGACGAAAGAACATCCAATTTTGCAACTATTCCTGCATCATATTGCAATTTAACATTATTGACATGCTCAGATAAATTTTGAACTGCTTTATTTGTCACTTCAACCATATTCAAAGTTTTTAAATATCCAAAATATGCTTCAGTTGCAGCCAATTTTACATCAGCTTCTTTTTGATAAATATCGGTTTTGGATATACTTTCGGCGTATTTTGCAGCATCTATTGCATTCTCGGCTGCTCCGCCTGTCCATACCGGCCAAATTACATTCAAATTTTGAGTATATCGTGTTCCTACTACAGTTTTTGAACTAATAGGAATTGTAAAAGACAATTTTTTATTTAATTCTTTATTTATTCCTTTTAATAATTGAATTTGTTCGGCAGACGGAACGGTTACTTTCGCTCTTCCTGCTTGCCAGCTATATTTTACTGTGGGTCTTTTTGATGAACGTGCTTCTTCTACTGTAGCTTCTGCTTTTTCAAGTCCTGTTTTTGATAGTTGTATATCATAATTATTTTTCAATGCAGTTTCTACAGCTTCTTTCAGTTCGATATTTAAAACTTTTTCTCCGTTTTTGATTGAAATATCTGAATCAGCTTTATTATTTGCAGCGTTTATATCGTTTGCATTTACACACATCGTAAAAGAAGTAGATAATAATGCCATAAGTATTAATGTTTTGTATATTTTTCTCATAAAGCACTCCTTAATATGTATAACTCAATCCGACGTATGTTCCGCCGCCTATACGATCTTCCGGCAAAATAAATTGTCCTATTCCATATAAGTTCGGATAAAATTTATATTGACCTCTTGCTCTTAAAGTAATTTTATCAAGGTCATATGCATCGAATAAAAATTTCCATTTATCTTTAGTATAGGCTGTTCCTATACCCAATTTACCTCTTATAATGCCTCCATAGAAACTGAAATTTCCGTTTTTATTTCCGGCAACTGCATCCATAACTTGTGAATTTCCAAGCGATTCAATTCCTATTTTTACAAATCTGTCACCATTTGATTCTACAAACAGATTGGGAGAAAATGTATTATCTTTCGTGTTATACAGTATTTCTCCCGACAGCGACATATCATCACCGCTTATTATTCCGTTAAATCGTTTTGATAATTTTTGTGCATCTCCTGCGATTTGTTTTGCACTGTCCGATGCTATAACCAAATTATTCATAACATTTCTTACGTCTTTTGTTAATTTTCCGTCACCGTTAAGTTCATCCAACATGTTGTCCATTTTTTCGGTAACATTTTGTGCTTGATTTGCAATTTGCATACCTTGCAGTGTCAGAGTGTGTAAATTTTTCGATACGGATTCTATATTTCCTATACTGTTTTTAACTTCATTTTGTACTTTGGTATCAGCTACTATAGTATTAATTCCTTCTACCATTGTTTGAGTTGTATCAATTAATTTATCCATTTTTTGAATAGTGGCATCTATTCCGGGAGTGGCTTTCCCTACAACAATCATACCATCGCTTAAATATCCTTTTCCCGCATGACCTCCGAAAACTTTTACAAATCGACTTCCCATTACACTGTTAGTTTCAATGGAAAAATCCGCATCTTCAGGTATTTCCACACCGTTATACAGTTTGATGTGCAGTACGGCTTTACCTTTTTCAACAGATATTTTCTCCACAACACCTACATCGACACCGGCATAATGAATTTTATCTCCCGCTTTCAATCCTTCCGCTTCATTAAAGTATCCGGTTATATAAAAACCGCTTTTACCGAACAAAACAGAATGACTTAATTGCACGATAAGTACAGCAAAAAGAATGATTCCGAGTAATGTAAATATTCCTACTTTTGCTTCAGCAGACCATTTCTTCATATTTTACTCTCCTCAAACATACTATTTACATTTACAGAAGGCAACCCGTGCATAAATTGACGAACTCTTGAATCATCGGATTGCATCAATTCTTTCATCGTACCTATTTTAATAAATGTACCTTTATACAAAAATGCTACTCTGTCGGCTATCATTTCTGCAGATTTCAAATCATGTGTTACTACTACACTTGTAGTTTTCATTATCTTTTGCGTATTTTTTATCACAAGACTTATATCGGTAGATCTTATAGGATCCAATCCCGAGGTCGGTTCATCATAAAGTATAATTTCCGGTTCCATTGCTACCGCCCTTGCCAAACTTACGCGTTTTTTCATACCTCCGGATAATTCCGACGGATATAATTCTTCCGTTCCTTCCAAACCTACCATATTCAATTTTTCTTTTACAATTCTTTCTATTTCTTGTTCTTTTAACTTTGTGTGTTGTCTTAAACCGAAAGCAACATTTTCTTTTACTGTCATCGAATCGAATAAGGCCGAATATTGGAATACCATTCCCATAAATTTTCTTAATTTATTCCATTCGAATTCATTCAAAGAATCCGCTTTCACACCTTTTATAAATATACTTCCGCTGCACGGTTTAATCAAACCTGTCATTAATTTTAAAACCGTAGATTTTCCGGATCCCGAAGCACCTAAAATAACAAGTGTTTCACCCTTTTTTATTTCAAGGTTTATATCATTTAAAATTTTTCTTTCATTTATTGTAAGATTTACGTGATTTATAGTAATCATATTGCCTCTCAAAATAATATTGTCGATAAAATATAGTTAACTATAAATATCATTATCATGGAATAAACTACCGATTGTGTAGTTGCTTTACCTACTCCTTCAGCTCCTGTTTCGCATGTAATCCCTCTATCACAACCTGTCAGTGCTATTATCATACCGAAAAATACTGTTTTTATCATTCCTATATATAAATCGGATGCCACACAAAAACTCGTAATGGAATCCCAATACATGTGAGATGAAATATTCCCCGTAACGGAAGCGACTATCATTCCTCCGCCTACACCTATTGTGACTGCAAAAACATCCAAAATCGGCAGCATAATCATACACGCAATTACTCTGGGAAGTACAAGGTATTCTACCGGATCTACAGCCATGCATCTAAGTGCATCAATTTGTTCGGTTACACGCATTGTACCTAATTCTGCAGTAATCGCTGCGCCTACTCTACCTGCAAGCACCACACCGCAAAGAACGGGACCCAATTCTCTCCCCAAACCTATCGCAACTATTGAACCGGCAGTAAATTCAGCTCCGTATTTTACCAATTCTCCTACAATTTGTGCGGAAAAAACCATTCCTGTAAATAAAAGTGTAAGAAAAACTATAGGAAATGAATTTACTCCCAAAAGCAAACATTGTTTACAGGTTTCATATAATTTTATTTTATTAATTTTCTTTAAAGTTTCTATCAAAAGCAATATTGTTGCACCTATTTGTGCAATTACTTTCAATGAATACTTGCCTATATTTTCAAGAAAAGACAAGTTTATACACCTCTCAGAATAAATAATTTACGCCGTGGGATTTTCTGAAGAATCTTTTGAAAAATCAAGTTTTACTTTACGTTTTTCTTTCGTCAATTTTTTCAATTCTTTATCTTTATCGGAAGGATTCATTACTTGGAATGTAAATTGTCCGTCACCGTAAACGATATAATCCGTTTTTAATCTTGTTTTTGATTTAGAATTATTGTTTTCTTCTTTTGCTTCCAAATTTTCTACTTTTTTATCAATCTTTTTATCCGGCATTCCCGAATCTGTATTCAAAATTTCTACAACAATCTGGTTATTTTGATCTGATTCTTCAAGTTTATTAAATAAATCATCAAAATCTTTGTACTTACGTAAACGATCTATAACTTCATCGGAGAAATTAAGTTGTTGCTGCTGAATAAGGTAAGGCAAAGGAACAACTCCGCCTCCTCTTACTTCCAATGTCATTTCACCTAAAGGCTGATCTTTAGGAACGGTGAATGTAAGATCCTTATAAAAAATATTTCCTCTATATGATTGTAATCTTACACGTATATAAATCATATCACCGGGACTTACTATCGTAGGTGCTGCGGTTGCATCCAAAAGTTGTGCCGTTTTACGTTCTTTTGTCACTTCCGCATCTAAAGTTATACTTCTCAAAGGGAATTTTTCAAACTGATTTTGTGCCAAAATGCTTATTGCGTTATGTAATTCTTCAACACTTTTTTCGGAAATATCTACCGATGACCAAAACATATTGCTTCTGGTAAACGGTTTTTTCTTCAAATCTTTCGGGTACAATGTATATTTTAATGTAACTGTACCTTCACCTTTTCTATTTATAGTACTGTTTACGGCACTATATGCAGATGTAGATGTCAACGATGCAATAATTTTTTCATCTTGAATCATTTTTACATTTAAATTGCGATGTTCACCGGTATCTTTATCTTTTACATAAGCATGAAAAGATGCAAAGTCCGGTATAATTCCGTTTATTCCCGCAATACCTTCTACACGATCTTGTGTAATTTCACCTATATCTGCACCTACTGATGCAAGTTTGAATGGAGTATCGGTACTCGGTATTACCGTGAAAATATACGAATTATTCATAAAATACGAAGTGCTCCCGGTATTTCTGAAAGGATGCCCGAAGGCTACTATATGGTCTTTATCTACGTAAGTTACGGTACCTACAGCTCCCAATTTCAAATCACCGGTTACCATAGTCGCCGCAACGGCTCCTCCGGCTTCCAAAGGACGTGCAATTTCATCAACACTTGAGGTTGCAGCGGATAATGGGTACATATTAAAATCTTTCATTCTCTTTTCAAGATATTTAATTGCATCTTCAGTGTATCCTGTCGACATCAAAGGTGTTTTAATCGGTATCAATCCGTCAGGTAGTGTATGTGAAGTAGCCTTCTTATTATCATCTATAGTCCATAATCCGAGCATATCAGATATAGGTGTAACCATTCCTATTCTTCCTCCGGAATTTGAAAACCCATAAGCAACCGCACCTAAAAGTTTCCCGTTTATATAAACAGGGCTTCCGCTCATTCCTTGTGCTATTCCGTTGGATTCATCTATAACAGGTCCGGATACTTTTACTAAAATTAAATCGCCTCCGGTATTTCCCTGTTTTTTCATTACTCCCATTACATCTACATAAAAAGTGTCGATTTTTGTACCATGAATTACGGTTTTCGCATATCCGTGCATTCCTTCTTTAACTTCGGATACAGGCATAAATTCTTGATTTGCATGCACATACGAACCACCGAGCAATATCATTGCGGAAATAACCAAACACTTTAAAATTTTTTTATTTGACATTACAAACTCCTAAAATTTATATTTCCAAGATAACGGCTACGTCACCTTGCTTAATTTCTGTTCCTTCTTGCACTTTTACTTCATTTACAACACCGTCACCTGTTGCTCTTACTGCAGGTACAGGACCTGCCAATGAATCAACGGTAACAAGAATATCACCTTCTTTTACATGTTGTCCTTCCTGTATAACAGACGTGACAACTCCGGATAAAACAGATTTCTGCACTGCAGACTGCGCCGCATAAACAACACTGCCCAACAAAGCAAGAATAATTGAAATAATTCCTATTTTATATATTTTTTTCATTTTAATTACCTCTACTTTAATACAATCAAATTTATTTCCTTTTAATATATTGTACTATAGAAATAAAAATATTTCTTTCTTAATTATCAATTTATTTAAAACAAAAGACTCTTCCGAAAGAGTCTTTAAAATTGGAGCGCCTAGAGGGAGTCGAACCCTCGCACTCGGTTCCGGAGACCGACGCTCTATCCACTGAGCTATAGGCGCACAGTATATTAAAATTATAAACTATTACAAATATAACAGCAACAATTATACTCATTTTATGCAAATGCAAATTTGTTTTATAAAAGAATGAATTAATTTTATTTCAATTACAAAAATTTATGATAATATATTATTAATGGAGGTTGTTATGAGTACTGAAAATATTTTTGAGGAAGTTGAAAAAGAAAATAATAAAAATTCCGATTATATGGATGAATTGTCTCCGGAAGAGTTGGCTGAATTAATGTCTCGATATAAAAAAGAATTGGCAAGAATTTACAAACTTTCAAGTGCAAAAAAAGCTTCCATATCTTCTCAAAAATTGCATAATGCTCAATATTTACTTAATAAGTGTGATATGGAAATGAGATCCGATATAAATTCTTTAAAGAAAAAATTCGGTATTCATTATTGATTCAGTTTTTTTCAAATTCATATATTGACACAATAAAATTTCAATGCTATAATATTTTTCGTTGATATGGATCATTAGCTCAGCTGGTAGAGCACCTGACTCTTAATCAGGGTGTCCGGGGTTCGAAACCCTGATGATCCACCAAAAAAAGACCGAGTATAAATCGGTCTTTTTTCTTTTATAAAAAACACACTCGCTATATTGATATGTACCCCCTTTACTGGACAAACCAGTAAAGGGGGTATTTTTAGTGAAATATAATTATGAGTTTAAAAAAGAATGTGTTCAAAAATACAGAGA
>QWBY01001583.1_pt1 | contig 13697 bp, 10 predicted proteins | sample 1972471 | NCBI WGS metagenome assembly QWBY01 (sample SAMN09866722, study PRJNA288562) | Human gut metagenome isolate term6_stool, whole genome shotgun sequencing... | reverse complement strand
AGACTTAACCCCAGCAAGCATTGTGTAATTTGCAAGAAAATACCCTGCATTGCCATCAGCCTCCATTTGAGATATCAATGAATTTGCGTCACCCTTGATGACCTCATGACCTGGTAGCCTTTCAGATATGACCTTTTCCAGCAAATCAGCTGATTCGCCTAGCACATAAACTGAATTGAGAGGAGAGCCTTTTAGCTGCTCGAACAAAATAGATGCAATCCACGAATCGTCGACACCGTCAGCCTCATGCCTATTTATGCCTATGAGAAGATTGTAAGGCACATGCGACTTTGCCACCAAATCTATTGAAAGATTTGCGCCGGCAGGGTTTTTGACAAGATTGAGGAAGCTGTCGTGACCGTTGAATTTGAATCTTTGAAGTCGCCCGTTGCCAACCTTGATGGTGGACAAAACCTCATACATTTCTTCCTCTGAGAGATTGTCGGATAGACCGACTGAAAGCGCGGCGGTTGAATTATAAACCATGTATATCGCATCTTCAGGAGCCTTGTATTTTCTACCGGCGAGCGTGAAATCACGCCCGTGAACATTTTCAGCAACAAAATCCGGCGTCTGATGGGTATATCCGCATGAACAGTTGAATATGCCTAGATGGTCATATACCCTTTCGGAATATTCAAGCTTCCTGCCACATTTTGGACATTTTACTTCAACAAAACAGCCGGCATCAGGAGAGTCCACGCTGTAATATGTTTTTTCGTTTTCGACGAGGCTAGCAAGATAACATGCCATAGGGTCATCGCCATTTACAAACAGTGCACTTCCATTTGGAAAAGATTTTGCCATCTTCTCAGCAAGCTCTTTTGCACCACCAAACCTGTCGACCTGATCCTGAAATAAATTGGTAATGACAATTTTGCCAGGATGAATCGCTTCAGAAATTTTGCCGAGATTACCCTCGTCGACCTCTAGAACAAGCACATCTCCGGGCACATTCATTGAGAAATCGGAATATTTGATCAGCGTTGTTGTAATGCCTATATAAACATTCGCACCGTTATCATTGGTTGTAACATCATAGCCACAAGCCCTATAAAAATCAACGATATACTTAGTTACAGAAGTTTTTCCGTTGGTCCCCGTCACCATTATGACCTTCTTAGGTACATTGAATTTGTGCAGCAAATTAGGCGAAAGCTTTAACGCCAGCTGACCCGGAGAACCCGAGCCTTTGCCAATTAACGATGCCACCTTAAGCGCTAGTTTACTTATTCCCAGTACTATTTTGCTCATAAAATACCTTTCCTCATTTATATTTTGTGATTTCTTTCCTCTACTTTAGACAAGATATTATACCACAAAACACCAAACAAAACACAAATGGCTCGCAATTTATTAGTTCTATTTATTATAAGTTCGATTTCCCCTAGGGCTTATTAATCATATTTTTCTTCCTTTAAAAAGGATTTAATTTAAGTGGATAAATTTCACGTATAATTTTGCACATGTTTTTCATACATTATTTTTGAAAAAGAACATATGTTCTTGACTTTTTGAAAAAATGTGGGATAATAAATATAGTTAATATTGCATCAGCATCAAGGAGGTGTATTGATGTCTAAAATGAAAAAAGATACAATCAAAGCGAAGGGTTTTGAGATACAAGTTTATACAAAAGATTTCAAGAATGATTATGTTAGCTTGACGGATATAGCAAGATATAAAAACGTGGATGAACCTAATGTTGTTATAGCAAACTGGATGAGAAACTATAACACAATTGAATATTTAGGAATATGGGAGCAGTTAAATAATCCGAATTTTAAACCCATCGAATTCGAGGGGTTTTTGAAAAAATCGGGCAGTAATGCATTTACATTATCTCCTAAAAAATGGGCAGAAAGCACAAATGCCAAGGGTTTATTTGTAAAAGCTGGTAGAGGCGGAGGAACATATGCTCATAAGGATATTGCATTTAAATTTGCTGCATGGATTTCAGCAGAATTTGAACTTTATATCATTAAAGATTATCAAAGATTAAAGGATGATGAAAATTCGAAATTATCTTTATCGTGGAACTTAAATAGAGAAATTTCAAAAATAAACTATAAAATTCATACAGATGCAATTAAAGAATATCTATTAAATGATTTAACTAAGGAACAGTTGTCATACCAATATGCAAGTGAGGCAGATATGTTGAACGTTGCACTGTTCAACAAGAGTGCAAAGCAATGGAGAGAGGAAAATCCAGAACTTAAAGGTAATATTAGAGATTATGCAAGCCTTAATGAACTTTTAGTACTTGCAAATATGGAAAGTTACAATGCGATTCTGATTTCCAACGGTGTGGGACAAAAAGATAGAATGATAGAGCTCCGAAATTTAGCGAGGAAGCAGTTATTATCCCTTGCGAATATAAATAAAAATATAAAATCTGAAGAAAACTACTGATAAAATGAGAGTATATCAAATATGACGGGAGAATTTGATGTGGAAGAGAGAAAGTATATTGCAATAGATCTTAAGTCCTTCTATGCGTCAGTTGAATGTGTAGATCGAGGACTTGACCCGCTAAATACATATTTGGTTGTGGCTGATGAATCAAGAACAAGCAAGACAATCTGTCTTGCGATTTCTCCTGCGCTGAAATCACATGGTGTACCTGGTAGGCCTAGGCTATTTGAAGTTGAGCAGATTGTTAAGGAAATAAATGCCACAAGGGCGATGAATGCGAATTTAGAGCAGCTTAATGGAACAAGCTATGCAATGAGATTCGTAAACCAAAGAAAAGATATCGGAATCAAATATTATATTGCTAAGCCCAGAATGGCAAGATATATAGAAGTCAGCAAGCAGATTTATGGGATTTATCTCAGATATGTAGCACCTGAAGATATACATGTCTATTCTATTGATGAGGTGTTTATTGATGTTACACCGTATTTAAGAACCTACTCAATGACGCCAAAAGAGCTTGCGATGAAGATGATAACGGAAGTTCTCGATGAAACTGGAATTACAGCGACTGTAGGTATAGGGACAAATCTTTATCTTGCAAAAATTGCGATGGATATTGTAGCCAAGCATATTGAGGCTAATGCTGATGGTGTGAGATTGGCAGAACTGGATGAAATTTCCTATAGAAGGCTTCTTTGGGGACATACGCCTATAACAGACTTTTGGAGAGTGGGCAAGGGATATAAGAAAAGGCTGGCAAGCGTTGGCATACATACGATGGGCGATGTTGCGAGATGTTCGCTTGGTAGTCAAGAGGATTTTCATAACGAGGAACTGTTGTATAAATTGTTTGGCGTAAACGCTGAACTTTTGATTGATCATGCTTGGGGTGTTGAGCCATGCATGATAAGAGATATCAAAGCTTATTCTCCGTCATCAAACAGTATCAACTCTGGTCAGGTTTTAAAGGAGCCTTATGATTTCTCTTCAGCGAGGATAGTTGTAAGTGAAATGGCAGATGCCTTATCGCTTGATTTAATTGAGAGGGACTTGATGACCGATGGTGTTAGCCTAACTATCGGCTACGATGTAGAGAATATATCCGACCCTCATAGGCGGGCAAGGTATAAGGGCGAGATCATAAAGGACGGATACGGGAGATTAATTCCGAAGCCTGCTCATATGAGTTACAATTTAGGCGATTATACAAATTCAAGTGATATGATTGTTAGAACTATGCTAGGTCTGTATGACAGGGTTGTAGGAAAAGATATGCTTATAAGGCGCATAACTATTGCAGCAAATAATGTTTTGCAATCGAGTGTTCTTACTGATAAGGAAAGAGAAAATTCAAAATCAGTCGAACAGATATCACTTTTTGATATAAAAAAAAGAAATGAGAAGGATTTAGGAGTACGAAATGATATTAGACATGATAATAGAGAGAAAAATAGCGGAGAAGCTTTGCATTCTCATATCTCGGGACAACAAGAATATACAGGGAATCAGAGTCAGACAAAACAAGACGCTGAGAACGAAGACGAAAATATCGCCAAGGCAATGCTGAAGATTAAGAAGAAGTATGGAAAGAATGCAATTCTAAAAGGGACAAGTTATCAAGAAGGTGCAACAGCAAGGGAAAGAAATGGTGAAATAGGAGGCCATAAGGCGTAGTTGTGAAAAAGGATATATATAAAAATATAAATGAACTCCTAGGCAGTGAGGAAAATGGAAGCTATGATGATATTATTAATTTGAAAAGACCATCATATAGTGAATATCCCAAAATGTCTTTGCATGATAGAGCCGCTCAGTTTGCTCCATTTGCAGCGTTGACAGGGTATGAGGACGCAATTTCTGAAGAGGGCAGACTAACAAAAATGAAGAAAGAGATTAGTGATGAGGAAAGACGAAAGATAAATGCAGAGCTTCAAAAATTGCTTAAATTGGTTAAGGATTATAAATATGGTGTAAAATCTTTTAAGAGTCAATCTGTAAATATAGAAAGACCTACAGTAAGAGTCGAATATTTTGTTCCTGATGAAAAGAAGTCAGGCGGAAGCTATGTTAAGGATGAGCTCCGCATAAGGGAGGTTGACCTGAATAATAAAACGATAATCACAGAGGATGACAAATTTATAAGGATTGGAGATATTATCGGCATTGAAGTGATTGAAAATCTCTAGATATAGTTCCCAGTTCTTGGATAAATGCGCTCGGAGATGAGGAGTTGTTTTTTACTTAGACAGTTTAAAATTTCAAAGGAGGAAGATAAGTGAATACGAAAATTTTGTGTTATGCTAGATGCAGTACATGCAAGAAGGCTTTAAAATGGATGGATGAAGAAGGATATAAATACGACAGCAGACCTATAGACACAGAAAATCCTAGTGCTGCTGAAATTAAGAAATGGCATGAAGCAAGTGGTTTACCATTAAAACGTTTCTTCAATACAAGTGGAGTAATTTATAGGGAGATGGGACTTAAAGATAAGCTAAAAGATATGAGCACGGAGGAGCAGTATAAACTGCTTGCGAGCGATGGTATGCTTGTAAAAAGGCCGCTATTAGTAGTGGAGAATGACGGAGCCATCAAAGCATATCCAGGTTTCAGAGAAAAAGAATGGACAGAGATATTGGAATAATTAAAGATATATGAGGTTAGATTGCATAATATCAACATAAATTAGGTTATATTGTATAATGTCAACATAACTAAGAAGCCTTATAAATAAAAAGCCTCATTTGCTAAATCGAAAGAATTTAACTAATGAGGCCTTTTGCTACTCTTTTATTTTAAGCGAGCGCATTGCATTGAGTATGGCGAGGACGGTAACCCCGACATCGGCGAAAACTGCCATCCAAAGATTTGCAAGTCCAAGTGCACCAAGAGCAAGGAAGATGAGCTTGATACCAATTGCGAATATTATATTTTCCTTGCATATTCTTACTGTTTTTTTAGCTATGGAAACGAGCAGAGGTAATTTTTCAATGCTATCTGTCATCATAACGATATCGGCGGCTTCAATTGCGGCGTCCGATCCAAATGCACCCATTGCTACTCCAACATCGCTCATCGCAAGTACAGGGGCGTCATTGATTCCATCGCCGACAAAGGCAGTTGCATTTTTAGATCCTTGCTCATTTCGTTTATCTATCAAGTCGGATATAACATTTACCTTATCTTGTGGAAGCAGCTGAGCGATATAATTCGTTAATCCTATTTTCTTAGATACATATGCAGCAGAGGTCTCGAGATCACCTGTTAGCATTAGAAGATTAGGTACACCAAGTTCTCTAAGTCTAGATATGGTTGATTCGCTTTCTTCTCTAATCTGGTCGCTGATTTCTATTGCTCCAAGAAATTCTGTTGCTAGATTGTCAGAAGCTTTTGATACTGAGGACTGTGCTACGTAAACTATTGAGGCAACGCTATTTGTAATTTTTACTCCGGACAAGACATCATCTGCAATTCCTATTTCATCCATTAATTTCTTATTACCGACAAAGTATGTGATTTTGCCATCATTAACCTTAATACCTCGACCTGGAATTTCTTCTTGAGAAGAGGTTGCTTTCAATATTGACTGTTTTGTTGTATCGGGTAGTTTAAGCTCTGCATGTCGGGAAATTGCTAGGGCTATTGGATGCTCAGATAGGTGTTCGCACGCATAGGCGGCCTGGAGAACTGTATTTTGTTCAACTCCGTCCGCTGTATTTATGTTGTCAACAGCGAATACACCCTTTGTTAAAGTTCCTGTTTTATCGAACGCAATGGTATCAAGTCTTGCAAATGCTTCAAGATAGCTGCTTCCCTTGACTATCATTCCCTTTGATGAGGCTGCGCCTATGCCTGCGAATAGAGACATTGGAACAGAAATCACAAGTGCACAAGGACAAGAAATTACCAGAAATGTCATTGCTCTGTAGAGCCACTGATTAAAGGTATCAAAGCCCAGTATAATAGTTGGGACAATTGCAAGAAGAATAGCCAAACCAACTACAATCGGAGTGTAGTATTTTGCAAATTTTGTGATGAATCTCTCCATGTGAGTTTTGCGCAATGAGGAAGATTCAACCATTTCTAGAATTTTGCCGACTGCAGAATCCTCAAATGCAGCGGTTACACGGATTTCTAAAAGTCCGTTGCCGTTGATAAATCCACTAGTGACTTCTTCGCCGGAACTTACATCGCGAGGCATGCTTTCACCTGTGAGGGCAGAGGTGTCAAGAGAAGATTTTCCTGATATAACTGTACCGTCTACAGGGATTTTTTCGCCAGCCTTAACGACGATTAAATCGCCAACTGCAAGTTCTTCCGGTTTGACTGTGATGTAGTCATTGCCGATTTTCTTCGTAGCGAAATCAGATTTTATATCCATAGCCTCTGAAATGGACCTTCTACTTTTGTCGACTGCAAAGTCCTCAAAGAACTCACCGATACTGTAGAATAACATAACACCTGTGGCTTCGGGATATTGACCGACATATATTGCTCCCAAGGTGGATACGAGCATAAGGAAGTTTTCATCAAGTGTATCTCCTCTAAAAATACTCTTCAAAGCTTCCCATATTACCTCATAACCTGCTAATACATAGGCGGCAAAGAAGAACGCTTCAATATTATATATGTAGCCACAGCCTAAAAGGAAGGCAGCTGAGAAAATTTTAATCAGATCTGTGACTCTATCGGCATCCAGTATTTGTTCTCGCATAGGGGTTAGTGAGGATTTTGAACGCTCTGCACATGAATCACAGCAGTGATCGTATTCGGAATGATTGTGATCATGCCCATGGTTATGTTCATGTTCATGGTGGTTACCGTGATCATGTCCACATCCGCAATCCACGTGTTCATGTCCATGCTTATGATGTTCGTCTTCGGAAGAACAGTTGCAATATTCGTTTTCATGTTTATGGTCATATTCATTGTGGTGGATGTGCTTGTGGTCATGCTCGTCACTGCTCTCACTATGATTATGATGCGGATGTTCGCAACAGCAATCTGCATGGTCGTGGACATGTTCATGATTATGCTCATGGTGGTGACAACAATCATGCTTGTTATGCTTTCTGACATGTTGCAAATCAGTTGAGTTTTCTAATTTATTATTTTTAATATCACTCATAATATACCTCGATTAAACGATTAAATAATTACTTAACTGTTAGCTATATTTTACAACATCGGATTTTAAAAATCAATACATATTACAAAATATTTTAAATTTTAATTTTGCGTGAATTTTTGATAGAATATAACTGCACAGGAGGTGTTTCCATGTCTATTAAATTTTTGAAGGACGATATAACAAAGCTAAAAGTTGATGCTATAGTGAATGCTGCGAATGAAACCTTGCTCGGGGGTGGAGGTGTAGACGGTGCAATACACAGGGCTGCAGGTCCTGAACTCCTTGAGGAATGCAGACCATTGGGTGGTTGTAAAACCGGAGATGCAAAAATCACAAAAGGATATAAGCTGCCGGCAAAATACGTTATTCACACGGTAGGACCTATTTACCGTGATGGAAATCATGGAGAAGAAAATTTGCTTCGCTCATGCTACACCAGGTCTCTTGAAATCGCATCTCAAAATGACTGTAAAAGCATTGCCTTTCCAATAATTTCAGCTGGCGTTTATGGTTACCCTAAGAGGGAAGCTCTGGAAGTGGCTGTATCGGCTATTAACGATTACATTGAAAATACAGGGTCTAACATAGACATTTACTTGGTCGTTTTTGACCGAGAGATACAGAACATTGTCGATGAGTTGTATGGATTAGAATGATAAGTGTTGCAATGCAATAGTATAGATAAGTATCGCAACAAACTCAAGAAAAACTTAATAATAAAATATAAAAACAGATTTTAAAGACCACAATAAACAAATAACAGGTTCTATTTTTTCGAAAAGTATGCTAGTATGATAAATAACGAATCATGATAGATAGATAGATTGATTTTTCAAGATTTAAACTGACAAAATAATTTTAAGAGGTGAAATATATGCAGGTTATTGATTTAAAAAAAATTTATGAAATTGCAGACGGCATGGATGGAGAGCAAGTAAAAATTGAAGGCTGGGTAAAAACTAACCGAAACTCCAATAAGTTCGGTTTTATCGGTCTCAATGACGGTACATTCTTCAAGCCTGTTCAGATAGTTTACGAGAAAGAGAATATAGATAATTTCGACGAAGTGTCAAAGCTACATATATACACAGCTATAACGGTAGAAGGTATTTTGTGCTTAACACCAGATGCAAAGCAGCCTTTTGAGATAAAGGCAGAGAAAATCTTGGTTGAGGCAGAAAGTACGAGCGACTATCCACTACAAAACAAAAGACACTCGATGGAATTTCTAAGAGAAATTGCACATCTAAGACCTAGGAGCAACACATTTGCTGCTGTTTTTAGGGTTAGATCACTTGTAGCTTACGCAGTCCATAAGTTTTTTAATGAAAGACATTTTGTATATATGCATACTCCAATCATAACGGGCAGCGATGCAGAGGGTGCTGGTGAGATGTTCCACGTTACGACCCTGCCTCTTTCTGATGTGCCTAAAACCGAGGACGGAAAGGTTGATTTTTCAAAAGACTTCTTTGGTAGGGAAGCGAGCCTTACTGTTAGCGGACAGCTTGAGGCTGAGATTTTTGCAATGGCGTTTAAGAACGTCTACACTTTTGGACCTACGTTTAGAGCTGAAAATTCAAATACCGCAAGACACGCATCGGAATTTTGGATGATAGAACCAGAAATTGCATTTGCAGACCTTGAAGACAATATGAAACTGGCAGAAGACATGGTGAAATATATAATCGAATATGTTCTTGAGAACGCACCTGAGGAAATGCAGTTCTTTAATCAGTTTGTTGATAAGGGATTGATCAAGAGGCTTGAAGATATTGTTGCCTCCGACTTTGGCAGGGTGACATACACCGAAGCTGTTGAGATCCTAAAGAAAAGCGGTCACAAGTTTGACTATCCGGTTGAATGGGGCATTGACCTTCAGACCGAGCACGAGAGATATCTAACAGAAAAAGTTTTCAAGAAGCCACTATTTGTAACGGACTATCCTAAAGACATCAAAGCATTCTACATGAGACTTAACGACGACAACAAAACAGTTGCCGCATGCGACCTTCTTGTTCCAGGGGTTGGCGAGATTATAGGTGGTTCACAGAGAGAGGAAAGACTTGATTATCTTGAAAAGAGAATGGATGAGCTTGGACTTAAGAAGGAAGACTATTGGTGGTACTTGGAGCTAAGAAAATACGGCGGTGTTAAGCATGCAGGTTATGGGCTTGGTTTCGAGAGAATCATAATGTATCTTACAGGAATTTCGAATATCAGAGACGTACTGCCTATACCTAGAACACCAAAGAGTGCAAGCTTCTAATTCAAATGATATCGCATATAAACGATTTTATATTCTGATTGTTGAAAATACAAAACAAAATATTGCAAGAAGACATTCGTTTTCTCAGGATGTCATCTTGAAAAAATATGCCAAAAGTGTAGCGTTTCACACTGATGGCATATTTTTATGGTATAGGCCTAGAAATGTTATGTAAGATTAAAAGTTTACTTAACTATTCGCGATTCTTAAGCACTTCCCCATAGTTGATTTTTGAAATATTGTAAACCTGACCAATGCAAACGAGAATGTATATCAGCAAAGCATAGCCGAAGGCTTTGAAGAACAAAGCGTTGCTTATTGCCAGCTCAAAATATCCCGCAAACTTGCTGAAAGCAACAAAAGAGATATAACCTAAAAGCTTCTTTTGAAGAGGCCAGCTTAAAATGAAGGTCAGAATAAGCACAACTGTTGTTGGCATGATGTATATTAAACTTATCTCGCGGCGCGTATACCCGAATATTTTGAGATAGGCTATTGAAAGCCTGTTTTTGTTGATTATTATCTTTGTAAGTATAAATATAAATACGAAGAAAAATGTGAGTGAAGCATACGTGAATACATCAAGCATTGGACCCACTATGTTTTTTAATGTTTTACCTGCATCGCTTACAGTTTCTTTGTCGACTGTGTTTGCTAAGAATTTTTCATCTATGTTGAGTTTCTGATTGCTTAGGTAACCATTGAAGTAACCGTTGTCTTTGCCAATAATTTTATTCAACTGCTCCCTTGGGAAGAACGCGGTAAGTGCTGGCTCATATTTGTATATAGCTGATATTTTGTATTCCCTAGTTTTACCAGTAATTTCATTTTTTATCTTGATGTAATCACCGACATCCTTTTCGGCTTTTTTTGCCAATCCATCGCTGATAACGACATTATTATCACTTTTCGATAAATTGAGATTTTTAAAGTAAAGGCTGTTATCAGAGATGCCCATTGTGGAAATTTCCTCGTTACTCTTTCTTATCCTCATATAAACCGATCCAGATGATATGGTAAACTTTTCAGTCTGCTGCTTAATGCCTGAATCTGAGGCGTTGTTTGACTCTAGGTCGGTGTTTGAGTGTGAGCTGATGCTTGAACCAGAGTCGATGTTTGAATGTGAATCAATGCCTGAATCTGAGGTGGCACCTGAATCTGAGCCGATTGCTTCAAGAGGCACAGGACTTTTAAGAATATATTGATACTTTGATACAAGCCCTGCTGAAGAAGCCTTGCTAAACTTATCAAATGTCGGCGATGCTGAGAAAGCGTAAAATAGCAAGATTGAAATTATGAAAATCCCGATTGCCATTATGATGTAATCGCCTATGCTATTTATTAAAACCCTAAACCTGAACCTTGTCTTAAAATCGGCAAACTTGAATGGCTGTATCTTCCTATATTTCTTTTTGCTTATCGAATGTCTTAGAAAATCAAGTGGCGAATACTTTAAACTCTTTACAAGATAAGCGTAGTTTATAAAAAGCATTATAATAATAGGAACGACAGTAGTTAAAAGCAGCGCTTGGCTGTTAAACAAGGCTTTGAAAGCAGGCAAGTTGAAACTGCGATAATAAACTGTAGAATAAGGCTTGACTAGGAGTGTGTACCCCAAAATATTTCCGCATAAAGCAGCTGCTAGCGTTACAATAACTGGGGTAGCCATGTACTGCTTGAGAATCTCGCTCTTTCTATAGCCCGTTGCCAGCAAGGTGCCTATAATCTCTGAGTCCTCGACTATTTTGTTTGAGGAAGCAACCGCAAACAAAAAGGCTATTAAAATTACCATCAATGCTCCAAGCACCATCATCATGGGTCTATCGCCACCCATATCGTCCATCATGTAGTTTATGCTTTTGTTGTCCTCCGCCCTCAGCAAGCCGAGCAATGTGCCGTCCGAGGACACCCTTGCGAGGAAATCATTTTCTATTTTCTTTTTCTTTTGTTGATTCGCCTTTGAAATAGGGGTTTTCTTTACGCCGATTTTAACGTTATTTACCGGTCTCAGTTCAGCATCTTTGAATCTGTAAGAAACTTGAAAAACGGTCTTTCCCGGGTTAAATTTAGAAGCCAAATCTTTAGAAACAAGCCCAATGCCGAAGTTTATATTATCGAACATGAAATCGCTATTTTTCTGAAACGGCGAATTGTAGTCAGGACTTACGTATACGCCCACAATTTTCAACGTTCTTTCTTTAAGGTCAACAAAATAGTCGCCCGGCACACGGATCTCATCGCCTAACCTTAGGTGGTTGTTCTCGATATAGTTGGCGCTAAGAGCCACTTCGTTTGATTTTTTTGCAAGCCGTCCGTTACTTATAATAGGCAGATTGATATTATCGCGATTCCCATAAAGCCTCAATATTTTGTTATGAGGAAGCTTAGCATCAATTCTATTCATTTTTTCGATTGTGATATCGTTTTTAGAAATGCCGTGTTCAATGCTTTCACTCATCGGAGCCGCAAGGTAGACCTGCCCATCCTCGACCTGTCCAGATGTCATGAGCTGATTGTTCCTAGCGGCAGTGCTTTCAGAAACTATTAGGAATCCGGATGTTACAGAAATCATAATCGTTAAAAGGATAAATAACGCGCTATTTCTTAGAAAATGCGATTTCAAATCTCTAGAAACTCTTTTGTACAAAATTCTCATTTTAACTTCTTTTTTGAGCCTCCTTTTTTTGTTTACGGAATTTTAGGGATGCTAGGTTAAAAATTACCAATTCAACTCTGATGCTGCAATGATATGTTCGTTCTTTATATTTTCGTGTATCTTTCCATCTCTGAGGCGAATAGTTCTATGTGCTATCTGAGAAATTGCCTCGTTATGTGTTGCAATGATTATAGTAGTATTAAATTTCTTGTTTATGTCGCATATTAAGGTCAGTATTTCCTTTGAAGTTTTGTAATCAAGTGCTCCTGTTGGCTCGTCGCATATCAGTAGGGCAGGCTTTTTAATCAAAGCTCTTCCTATCGCACATCTTTGTTGCTGACCTCCGGACAATTGGTTAGGAAGCTTATCGCATTGATCTTCCAGTCCCAACGCGGCCAGAAGCTCTCCTAAATCCAAGGTTTCAGTTACGATTGCCGATCCTATTTCAATGTTCTCCTTGACGCTTAGGTCGGGGATGAGATTGTAGAATTGAAAGATAAATCCTAGGTCGCTACGGCGGTACTCTCCGAGCTGTTTATCCTTTAATTTTGAAATTGTACGCCCATTAATCACTATGTCTCCGCTGTCAGCTCTTTCAAGACCTCCTATGAGATTTAAAAGAGTAGACTTACCCGAGCCGGAAGGCCCTAACAGACTACAAATTTCTCCTTTTTCAATATCGAGAGAAATATCCTCGAGAACTTTAATCTTATTGTCAGTTTCCCCGTATGATTTGGTTAAATTTCTTACTTCCAGAAACATTAGATTTCCTCCTTTTGACAACGTAGAAGCAAAGATTGTTTTATATAAAACTTTAATATTACACCTTATGCAACTTCGCCATGATTAATACGCGATAGAAAGGTGTATATTGATGGCTTACAACGTCATTAGTTAGCATAGGCTTACTATATACCTTTTTGTTTCAAAAAACAACACATAAAAATGGTAAAAATTAAAAATATTTTGTTGCATGCCATTTGGCGCGAAATATTTTGTTGCAGGCTATTCGGAGCAAAATATTTTGTTGTGCCTTATTTGGAAATTTGTTATAATAGTGTCAATCGAAATTATTTAGTTTTTTGAATAAATACAAAATCAGGCGTAATTGCCAAGAATAAGACAGGAGGTCTTTGTATGAAAGGCTACACAAGCGAAACAATCAGAAATGTCGCATTACTTGGGCACGGCGGATGTGGAAAAACAACATTTCTTGAGGC
>QWBY01001582.1_pt1 | contig 13703 bp, 15 predicted proteins | sample 1972471 | NCBI WGS metagenome assembly QWBY01 (sample SAMN09866722, study PRJNA288562) | Human gut metagenome isolate term6_stool, whole genome shotgun sequencing... | reverse complement strand
TCTTTTAAAAATCCATTCTTCCATGGTTTTGAGACCCGGGGGCGAGGAAAAGAGCTCAGAGCGGAAGGCCGCATTTTCCCCGCCCCCGGGGCCCCCACCCCTTTTTTGGCCGCGTGTGATTGGGAAGAAAATGCCTACGGCATTTTCTACATATTTTCCTCTTCTTATTCGCGATAGCAAGCCTATGTCACAACAGCTGACCGGCACTATGCAGGTGACTGGCCTCACTGGTATCCCGCTTCCCCTGCTCCTTCGAGCGATCGCCTTCCATTTTTCGCTCGCTTAATGAAGACCAACGCACTTAAAACACTCAACAGAGTAATTGCCCAACTCACATTTTATCTTCCGCAACACATCCCAACTGGAATCGGAACCCGTAAGGGTTCCGTTCTGCTAAAAGGCGTTTGTGGGTGGATGGGGATGGGGCCCCGGGGAAGGGGCAGAGGGCGAATCGCAACGCCCTAGCCCCTTCCCCGGGTCTCAGAGCCGTGAAAGAACAAAATTTAAGCGAAAGAAGTAGCTTGATTTTATTACGTCAGCTATGGCAAAAAAACAAAGCGGCCCCGCAGGGTCTTCTCTCCATGGAAAAAGAGACCGCTTATGCGATCTCTCCTTCCATGGCTCTTTTCCTCCATTTGCCTTTAAAGTAGTACACCAGGGTCAGGGACCAGGTGAAGATCCAGCTGATGGGATAGCTCCAATAAATAATGTCGATGGTGTTGTAAATGGGCATGGCGACGATGATCCAGCCGATGCGGATGACGAACATGCCGATGAGTGTAATGACCATTATAGGAATGGCGTCGCCGCTTCCCCGTATGGCCCCGGAAAGGACTTCGGTAATGGAGAAGATGACGTAGAAGGGGGCCAGTGTCCCGATCATTTTCGCACCGAAGTAGATAACGTCTTTATCCGTGGTAAAGATCTGCATAAAGGGGTGGCGGAAGATGACGAGGATGGAGGAGACGGAGGCGACGAAGATCAGGGTCATGATAATGGCGGTGCCGATGCCCGTCCTCAGTCGCTTGGGTTTTCTCGCACCGATGTTTTGCCCCACGAAGGTGGTGATGGCGAGAGCGAAGGCTTCCAATGAGGTAAAGACGAAGCCGTCGATACGGCTGGCCGCCGCCACGCCGGCGATGGCCTGGGCGCCGAAGACGTTGATCTTCGCCTGAATGATGACGTTAGAGAGGCCGATCATGCCACCTGAGATGGCGGCGGGCAGGCCGATGGCCACGATCCGCTCCAGGGTTTCTTTGTGGAAGCGAATTTTTTTCAAGCGCAGGCGGTAAATGTCCGTGGTCCTCAACAGGCTGATGATGACCAATATCCCCGAGGTGGATTGGGCGATGGCCGTGGCGATGCCGGCGCCGATGGCCCCCATTTTTAAGTAGCCGACGAAGAACAGGTCCAAGACGATGTTCAGTCCGGCGGCGATGGCAAGGAAGTTAAAGGGGCGCACGCTGTCGCCGACGCTTCTCAGTACCGCCGAGCCCATATTGTAGACCATGACGGGGACCAGCCCCACGAATATAATCTGCAGGTAGCGGGTGGCGGGGCCCATGACGCTTTCAGGCGTGTCGATGAGGCTTAAAAACCAGGGGGACAGCACCACGGTGATAATGGTGAGTCCCAGGCCGCCGTAAATGGCCATGGCGAAGTTGGTGTGCACGGTTTTCGACAGCTCCGCCCGGTCTTTGGCCCCGTAGTACTGGGCCACCAAAACCGAGGTCCCCGTGGACATGCCCATAAAGAGAGCGACGACGAGAACGGTAATGGGGCCCGATGCGCCGATGGCGGCCATGTCCACTTTGCCTGCAAAACGGCCGACGATTAAAAGGTCCACCGTGTTATAAAGCTGCTGGAGTAAAGCAGAAAGGAGGAGGGGGAGCGTAAAATACAGTAGGTTTTTCCAAATCACGCCTTCGGTTAGATTGACATTCTTCTGCTTCATATTCCCTCCTTTTCTCTTGTTCTTGCTCGATGAATTATCTTAACACAGCTCGGCGGCCTTGCCTACGGAAAAAACAAATTTTTATAGAGATTTTCCTTTTTCTACGGTTTTGATTATGGATTGGGCGAAGGCGTAGCGCATGCCCATGGATTCCAGCATTAAGACGCCTTCGATGGTGGCACCGGCGGGAGAGGTGACGCCGTCTTTTAATTGCCCGGGATGCAGTCCCCGTGCCGTCATCAAATCGCTGGTGCCGGCCACGGCTTTGGCCGCCAGGTTGTATGCCAGATCCCGCTTCATGCCGCAGGCGCAGGCGCCGTCGACGAAGCCTTCGATGACCATGGCGACGAAGGCGGGGGTGGCGCCGGTTAAGGCGGTGACGATGTCCAGATCCTTTTCCGCCACCTCCACCACTTCTCCCGCGCCTTTCAACAGCTCTTCAAAGGCGGCCTTTTCCTCGTCGCTCATGTCGTAGCCCGGGGTATAGGCGACGACGCCGGAGCCCACAGCCACGGGGGTGTTGGGAAGAATGCGGATGATTTTTTCAGTAGGCGCCATTTTTTTAAGCCGCTCCAGGCTCACGCCGGCGGCCATGGACACGATGATCTGCCCTTCCACCTTCGGCACGATCTCCGCCATGACTTCTTCCACCATATAGGGCTTGACGCCGATAAAGATGATCTCCGAGCGATCCACGATAGCGGCGTTGTCTCGGGTTTGGAAGGTATCGATGTCCTTTTCGTGGGGGCAGCCGACGAAAAGCTCGTGGCCCTCTTCTAAAAACAGGTCGTAAAATGCCCGGCCCATATTGCCGAGACCGATTAAACCGATGTTCATTAAATCCCATCCTTTCTTGAAGCGGTATTCTCCTTACAGTATACTATTGAACAGGAGGTCATGCATGGAAAATACGGTATCTTTAAGAAGATTATTTTTTACATTTTTAAAAATCAATACATTCACCTTCGGCGGCGGCTACACCATCGTGCCCATTATTCGGGACGAGTTTGTGGAGCATCAGTCCCTGATCAGCGAAGACGATATGATGGACATCGTGGCCCTGGCCCAATCGGGACCCGGGGCCATGGCCATTTCCGCATCCCTGTTGACGGGCTACAAGCTGCGCGGCCCGGCGGGGGCGGCGGTGTGCCTTCTCGCCAGCGTGCTTCCCTGTTTGGTGATTATTCTTTCCATTAATATGGCCTATCGCCAGTTCCGCTCGAATTTTTTCGTCAACGCGGCCCTGGTGGGGATCAGCGGCGTTATTTCCGCCGTGCTCTTTCTCACTACCTATCGCATGGGCAAGCGGGCCATTAAAGAGGACCACGGCTTTTCCGTGTTGATGATTCTCGTCGCCACGGCCCTGGGGATGTTTACGGATATTAATACGGCCTTGATTATTTTGCTTTTAGGCTTCAGCGGCATTTGCATTACGAAATTTGAAGATCATACGAAGGAAGGACACCAATGAGAGAGTTTCTACACAAGAAAAATGTGCATCCAAATTTAAAGACCTACGGCATCGACGCCTTAGGCGCCATGGCCTACGGCCTCTTCGCCACCTTGCTGATCGGCACCATTTTAAACACCATCGGCACCCAGCTGAATATTCCCTTTTTAACGGATACCCTGTGGCCTATGGCACAGGCGGCTACGGGCCCGGCCATCGCCATGTCCATCGCCTTCGCCTTGGACGCACCGCCCTTGGTGCTTTTCGCATCCTCCGTGGTAGGGGCGGCGAGCTACGACATCGGCGGCCCGGTGGCGGTGTATATCGCGGCCATTGTGGCGGCGGAAGCGGGCAAGCTCATCAGCAAAGAAACCCGCGTCGACATCCTCATGACGCCGGCGGTCACCGTGCTCACGGGAACCCTCCTCGCCGTCTTGGTGGGGCCTTCCATTCAATGGCTTATGGAAAGTGTGGGCAAGCTGATTATGGCCGCCACGGAACAGGCGCCCTTTATCATGGGCATCTTAGTGGCCACCATCGTGGGCATCGCCCTCACCCTGCCTATCTCCAGCGCCGCCATTTGCATGATGCTTTCCCTTTCCGGTCTCGCCGGCGGCGCCGCCACCGTAGGCTGCTCGGCCCAGATGATCGGCTTTGCCGTCATTTCCTTTAAGGACAACGGCTTCGACGGCTTCTTCGCCCAAGGCCTGGGGACCAGCATGTTGCAAATGCCCAATATCGTAAAGAACCCCAGGATCTGGATTCCGCCCACCGTGGCGGGGGCCGTGGTGGCTCCCCTTTCCACCGTGGTCTTTAAGCTGAAGAACACGCCTCTCGGAAGCGGCATGGGCACCAGCGGCCTCGTGGGGCAAATCGGCACCATTCAAGCCATGGACGGCGCCATGGCCTTCCCGCAACTGCTTCTCGTCATTCTTCTCATCCACGTCATTCTCCCCGGCATCATCAGCTATCTCGTCTACCGCTACATGAAGAAGCGGGCTTGGATCGCCGACGGGGACATGAGTCTTGAAATATAGGAGGACGCCTTGCTCTTAGCGAAATTATTTTTTGAATTCTTTAAAATCGGCCTCTTCTCCTTCGGCGGAGGGTACGCCACCATTCCCCTGATCCAGCAATTTATCGTGGAGCAGGAAGGTTGGCTCTCCATGACCCAGTTCACGGATCTCGTGACCATCAGCCAAATGACGCCGGGGCCCATCGCCATTAACAGCGCCACCTTCGTCGGGGCGCAGGTGGCGGGGCCCATGGGCTCTGTCGTAGCTACGGCAGGGGTGACGGCGCCGCAGACCATGATCATCCTGACTCTCGCCTATTTTCTCTTTACGAAAAAGCGCACCTTCCGCCTCATGGAGATGCTGCTGAGGGGAATCAAGGCGGGGATCATCGGCCTGATCTTCGTCGCCTCCTACGAAATGTTTAAAAACGCCCTGTGGCCCGAAGGAGGCGGCTTGGAGATCGTCGCCCTCATTACCTTCGTCGTGGGCGGCGTGCTCTATTGGAAAAAAATGGATCTCATCAAGCTCATTATGCTGGGCGCCGTCTTAGGCGTCGTCTTAAAGCTCGCCCTGCCCCTCGTGGCTTAGCTGCAACCCATCTGAAATTTTCTTACCGAGGTGAATCATGAAGTACCTACTCGCCATCGACGCGGGCACCACATCCAACCGCGCCATTCTCTTTGACGAAGACGCCAACGTGATCTCCGTGGCGCAAAAGCCCTTTCGCCAATTCTTTCCCCATCCCGGCTGGGTGGAACAGGATCCCGCGGAAATTTTAGCCACCACCGTCGGCGTCTGCGCCGAAGCCATCGCCCAGGCCCAGATCGACAGAAAAGACATCGTGGCCATGGGCATTACCAATCAGCGGGAGACCACCATCCTTTGGGACAAGGCCACGGGCAAGGCCATCGCCCCGGCCATCGTGTGGCAGTGCCGCCGCACCGCCGATCGGGCCGAGGCGATCAAAGACGCCGGCTACGGCGATATGATCCGCGAAAAGACCGGTCTTGAGGTGGACGCCTACTTCTCCGCCACGAAAATCGCCTACATCCTCGACCACGTGGAAGGGGCGCGGGAGAAGGCGGAAAGAGGCGAGGTCCTTTTCGGCACCGTGGACAGCTTTCTTCTCTACCACTTAACCGGCGGCGTCCACCGCACGGATATGTCCAACGCCTCCCGCACCATGCTCTTTAATATTCACGACCTAGATTGGGACGACGAGCTCTTAAAGCTCTTCGACATCCCCCGGGCGTGCTTGCCGGAAGTGCTTCCCACGGCGGCTCATTTCGGCTCCACCTTGGCGGAGCATTTCGGCATTTCCATTCCCATTACGGGGATGATCGGCGACCAACAGTCCGCCCTCTTCGGCGAACAGTGCTTCGAGGTAGGCGAAGTGAAGAGCACCTTCGGCACCGGCGCCTTTGTCTTAATGAACACGGGTCATGCCCCCATTATCAGCGAACACGGCCTGCTCTCCTCCTACGCATGGGACATCGGCGAAGGACCGGTCTATGCCATGGAAGGCAGCATCTTCGCCTGCGGCAGCGTCATCGAATGGCTGAAGGAGGACATGGGGCTTATCGACAAGGCGGAAGAAACCGCCGCCCTCGCCGAAAGCGTGGCGGAACAAAATCCCATGCTCTTCGTCCCCGCCTTTACGGGCCTGGGCACCCCCTATTGGGATCCGGAAGCCCGGGGCACCATCTTCGGCATCAGCCGCTCCACCACCAAGGCTCATTTGGTGAAGGCCGCCCTGGATGCCATCGCCTACATGACCGCCGACGTGGTGGATGCCATGGAAAAGGATTTACAGGCGAGCCACGACCGCATTCTCGTCGACGGCGGCGTGAGCCACAACGATTATTTAATGACCACCTTAGCCGATGCCATTCACCGCTCCGTCCACCGGCCGGCACTGGTGGAAACCACGGCCCTGGGCGCCGCCTTTATGGCGGGCATCGGTTGCGGCCTCTATAAGGATATTTCGGACATAAAAAAACGGGCCTCCAAGGCCCAAGTCCTTTCCCCCACCGGCGCCGATCTCTCCGGCGAACGGGCGCGGTGGAAGAAAGCCGTCGCCGTCACCATGGCCAATCACATGGATTGATAAAAGGCGTTTAAGCGCTGAATTTCTTTTTCGTGATCCTTCGGCTCTCCCGGCGTTTCCAAAATCATGGGAAGCCCCTTTAAAGGTACGGAAGAGAGAAAACGCCCCAGCACATCCAAACCGATTTCGCCCGCACCCACCGGTGCGTGGCGATCTTTTTTTGCGCCGAATGGGGTGAGGGAGTCGTTGACGTGAACGGCCTTTATTTTTTCAAGGCCGATCCGCTCGTCGAAGCTGTCGAAAAATGCCTCGGGATTCGATAGATCGTAGCCGGCGCTGAACAGGTGGCAGGTGTCTAAGACCACGCCCACATCCTCCGCTGCCACGGCATCGATGATCGCCGCGAGCTCCTCCGGCCGCCCGCCGATTTCCGTGCCCTTGCCGCTCATGGTCTCCAGGCAAACGGCCCGGTGGGGAAACAGCGCCTTCGCCTTATCCATGGCGCGAATAATTCGCTCCACGCCTACCTCCGCCCCGTCCTTGGTGTGGCTGCCCGGGTGAAAGACGTAGACCGTATCCTCCGGGTATTGGGCGAGAAGGGCCATGTCCGAGGCGAAGATATGAAAGCTCTTCTTGCGCACGTCCTCCCGGCTCGAGGCCAGATTCATGGTGTAGGCGGCGTGGGCGACGACGGGGCCGAAAGCATTTTTCTCCCGAATAAATGCTTCCATATCCGTTCTATCGAGCTCCCGAGCCTTGGAGCCCCGGGGATTGCGCGTAAAAAATTGGAAGGTGTTCGCCCCGTATTTTTTCACCTCGTTCATGGTCTTTACAAAACCCGCCGTCGTCGACGTATGGTATCCCAGAGTGAGCATACTATTTTCCTTTCGGCATCCACATGATGCATGCTGCGACAAAAATCATTAACCAAGTCACGTGATCCCTTCCTTTCGAAGGCAGTATACACCGACTCCACACGAAAAAAGTGCCCTTAGGCACTTTCTCTCCTTTTCGTAAAGGGATCTTCGTCTATAGCTTGCTTTTTAAACCAATTGAATGTAATTGACCACCGGCACCTCATAGGGATGGATGCGGTCGATGATCCGCTGTACCTCTTCCCGGTCCTCTTCGTCGATGCGAAATTCCATCTTCATCTCTTCCCGGCTTTGCACCTGACCAATGACGCCGTCGTAGGGATCGGCACCCTCCAGAGGCCGCCAGTGGCCCTCCACCCTCGTCAGGCTGAAGGTGTAGTCATAATTGCCTTCGCGGAAAATATCCGCTTCATTTAAATCGTTGGCCAGTTCCACGACGAAATCTTCCGGTATAAAAATTTCAACTTTTAAATAGCTCATAGAACCTCTCCTTGGATTTCCATATCTTCAATTTCTTCATGAATCGGGTCGATGGTTTCAAAGGCGCCTCGCTCCACCAGCTCCCGAATGATATCCACCACGGCCACATAGCTCATCAGGCCGAAGATGACGGTGCCCAAGACATTGATCAGCGTGTTCATCGTGCCTTGAGAAAGGCCCGCCGCCGCAATGGCCAAGCCGAAACCTCCGGCGAGCACCATGACAATGACGATGACGATGGCCATGCGGCCGAAGATCATGCCCTTGTGGCCCTTGGTCACGCGCCAGGATTCTTTAATGGGCGTCATGGCGCCTCCTCTCCCGCGAATCTGATCGATGCCGATGACGGCACCCAGGGGCGTCATGGCCAGAGAAAAGATGATTCCCGGCACAAAGAGCAGGAGGAAAAAGACGCCGGAAAGAATTTTTTCGATAATATAGGTGCCGATGGTGGAGCCGGCCTTGGCGTTAAAAAAGTAAAAGACGTCGACAAATTCCGGCTTCGTGTCGTAGCGTGCCATGCGGTAAATCATTAAGATCAGGCCATAGCCCGCGAGGCCCACGACGATGTAGTAGATCAAATGGACAATGAGAGATGCCACCGCCGTGCCGCCGAAGTGAAATTCCGGCATGGGCATAGCCGGGTTCGCCCCCGGTGTCAGAAAGGCGTCGGTGCCCAGGCCCATCATTTCAAAAATTTGGCTGAAGGCGGCGACGATCAAAAGATAAATAAGTATGCTGGGAAACATGGCCTTGTAAATATCCATGGTTGTTTTTTTCATAAGTGTTCTCCTTTCGATAAAGCGAGTGATTGCCTTTACTTATACCCATAAAAAAGCCACTCCACACCCATCACATGGAAATCCGTCGTTCGGCTAAAATTTTTCGAAGGGCGGGAAGCACCTGGGCCACAAATTGACCTGCGAGGATCAAAAGGCAGCCGACGATTTTTTTCGGATAAAACTCTTCCCCGGCAAAAAAGTAGGCGGCGAAGGTGCCGAAAAGGGATTCGGAGCTGATGATGAGGGCGCTTTCGTCGGGGCTCGCGTCCCGTTGAGCGCCGTTTTGCAGATAATAGGCCACCGCCGTGTTCAACACCACGAGGTAAAGGAAGGCGGCGATAGATTTCGCCGTTACAGGGCCCACGACGGTGCCCGCTCCTCGAATGAAAAAGAGCACGGCGGAGACGATCCCCGCCACAAAAATCTGTATCGTCGTGAAGAATATGGCGCTTTCCACCCGGGGCATGTAGCCGTCGATACGAATAATCTGCACGGCAAAGAGCAGGGCCATGATGAAGGTAAACACGTCGCCGCGATTAAAGGCGAGGTCGGGTCCAAGGGTCAAAAAGCCCACGCCGATCACCGTAAAGACGGCGGCCACCACAATATTTTTCCCCGGCCGAATCCCCGACACGAGGAAGCGAATCAGGGGCACGGTAATGACATAGCTTACGATAATAAACGTTTGATTGGCGGGAGTGGTGTATTGCAGGCCCACCATTTGAAAGGCGGTGCCGATGCCTAAGAGGAGGCCGATTTCCACGCCGCCTACCACGGTGGCCTTATTGGCCTTCTTGCGCTCCTTGGGAAAGAGGAAAAACATGGCCAACGCGCCGATAAAAAAGCGCAGCACCATAATAAAATAGGGATCGAAACTTTCCATGGCAAGCTTTGCCGAAACGAAACTGCCGCCCCAGATCATGGCCAGGGCGAGAAGCATGAGATTGGCGCGAGTCTTTCGCGACATGGATTTATTCATCGAGCCAACTCTTCAAGCGGTCCATCTCGGCGCGATCGGCCATGCCGTAGATTACCGGCGTCGCCGTCACATAGCCCCGCTCCAGAAAATACCGGTCCGTCCCCGGGGCGTGCTCCGTAATGCTTCTGCCCCTTAAAGACAGACGGCGCTCCCCGTCCACTTCCTCTTCGAAGTAATAGTCGTAGGCATTGTCGCCGATTTCCGCCACCCGAAGGCCCTTCAGCTCCCCTTCGTCTAAATGGGGCACATTAATATTCAAGACCATGGGGCTCGCCAAGGAGAGAAAAGGCGCCTGCACCTTGTCGAAAATCTTCTTCGCCACGATAGCCGCCGTGTCGTAGCGGCACTGCCCCTTCACCCACTCGGCGCTCACCGCCACGGAGGGCACCCCCGAGAGCACCCCTTCCAAAGCGGCGCTTACCGTGCCGGAATAAATAATGTCCATGCCCGCATTGTAGCCTGCGTTGCAGCCGGAAAAAATCACGTCGGGCTTCCAGGGCACGAGCTTGTCAAGCCCCGCCCGCACGCAATCCGCCGGCGTGCCGCTGACGCTGTAAGCCTCCGCCTCCACTCCTTCGATTTCCACGGACTTCACGATTAAGGAATGGGTAATGGTAATGGCGTGGCTTTGGCCGGAATGCTCTTCCTCCGGCGCCACGATCACCAGCTCGTGTTCCTTCGCCAGCACCTTGGCCAAAGCCTGAATCCCCGGCGCAAAATAACCGTCGTCGTTGGTCAAAAGAATCTTCATAAGTCCTCCTTAAAGCTCGATAAAGCGGGAAGGCAATTTGGCCTTTGCCACTTCCAATATAAAATCCCTGCCCTCGTAAATGGCGTGCTCCGCCAAAATTTCCCGAGTCGCCCGGGCCGCCAGCAGGGGCCGGTTGTTTTCCTCGGACAAGTGGGCCAAGACCACGTGCTCGCCCTTCTTTTCCAAAAGCCCCGTCAAGAGCTCGCCGCAGTGCTCGTTGGACAAGTGCCCCCGGGTCGATGCGATGCGGTCCTTTAAAATGCGGGGATAGGGCCCGCTTTCAAGCATATCCGTATCGTGATTGCTCTCGATGTAATAGAGATCGCTACCGCTCATCTTCTCCAGCATGGACGTGTTCACCCAGCCCGTGTCCGTGAGGACGGAAATCTTTTTGCTCCCCGAGCAAATCACATAGCCCGTGCCCTCGGCGGCATCGTGAAACAGGGCCATCGGCACGATCTCCATGTCCCCGTAGGAAAAAGCTTGGGCCGTGTCAAAGACGTGGCGCTTGTGATCGTCGATCCGCTTCACCGTCTTTTCCATGGCGTGCCAGGTGTTTTCGTTGGCGAAGACATCCAGCCCCCAACGGCGGGCCAAAATCCCTACGCCCTTCACATGATCGTTGTGCTCGTGGGTGACGAGAATCCCGTCCAAATCCCCGGGATCCACGCCCACGGCGCGCAAATTTTCCTCGATGGCCTTGCCGCTTAAGCCGGCGTCGATTAAAATCTTCTTTTCATTTGTTTCTATATATTGGCAGTTGCCGCTGCTGCCACTGGCGATTGCACAAAATTTCATAGTTTCCTCCACAGCTATTATAGCAAACTCTCCGCCGAGGAAAAGGGAGGAAACAAATTCTTTCCATTTTCCTGAAATGATAGGCGCCCCCGCCGAAAAGGACGTAAAAAATCCCCGACCTATTCAGGCATCGGGGATTCATTTTTATTTCGCTTCTTTTTCGTACCAAAGATTGGTCCAACGTTCGTAGGCGCGGGCCAAATCGTCTTGGCCGCCGCGGCGAACCAATTGATGACTGTTGGTGGCTTCCACTAATTCATAGTAGAACCAGGTGCCCTTTTGAAGATCCGTAAACTTCGCCAGGCGCGCTTCAAAGCCTTCCACCGCCACATCGTCGGCCACGCGGTTAAAGACGCGGTTCAGGAAAGCCGCCGATTCGGCGCGGGGCAAGGTGCACGCCGGCGCCGTCGATGCCCGGCTCGCCTTTCACGATGCGTTTAATTTTTCTAATCATTCCGGTTCCATTCTTTTGTTGCTTATCTCTTTCTGTTTTCTTGATACCCGAAGCCCGCCCTTTCAACAGAGAGCATTTTTCAGTTTTATGTTTCAACGCCGCTTTAGTATGGTATACTATTAGCAAAGGAGGCGTTTCCATGTATAAGAAAATATTAGTACCGGTCGACGGTTCGCAGGATTCTTACTGCGCATTGAAAGAAGGGGAATTGTTGGCTCAGGCTTTCGATTCGAAGCTGATTATCCTCACGGTGTTAACCGATACCAATGTGATCGAACATTATCCCGGCAATTTCCTGTCCACGGATTTTAAAAAGGCCCAGGAACAACGAGGCCAAAGGATTTTGAACAAGGCGCTGGAAACCATCGATTACAAGGGCGACGTGGAAACCTGTGTTCGCGTCGGTCGGGCATCGGAAGAAATTTTAAAATGCTCCGAGGAAAAAGAAGTGGACCTCATCGTCATCGGCAGTCGCGGCTTAGGCGGTTTTTCCAGAACGCTGTTGGGCTCCGTCTCCGACAAGGTGCTGAATGCGGCGAAGGTTCCCGTCCTCGTCAACAAAGTTACCTGCAGAATCTAAGCATCTCTGTGCCTTGCCTCGGCAGGGCACTTTTTCTTTTTTTGAATAGTTATGTCTAAAGGAGGCAAAATGAATTTATTAATCCTTAACGCGGAAGAAGTCACGGCGTCCATGGCCGTAAAAGACGTCATCGAGGCCGACAAGGAGGCCATGGCCCTTTACTCCAAGGGCGAAAGCAATATTCCCCTGCGCAGCAATTTGGACGTGAAGGACGCCGAAGGTCAGGCGCTGTTTATGCCGGGTTTGGTGGAAGGCGCCAAGGCTTTAGGGGCTAAGATTATTTCCGTCTACCCGAAAAATCCCTCCAAGGGGCTCCCCGCCGTGCCGGCAACTATGGTGGTCATGGACACGGAGACGGGCCTGGTAAAGGGCATTATGGACGGCACGGAGCTCACCCGCATGCGCACCGGGGGTCTCTCCGGTGCCGCCACCGATGTGTTGGCAAAAAAGGACGCGAAGACCTTCGTCCTTATCGGCACCGGCGGCCAAGCGAAGAGCCAGCTGGAATCGGTGCTGGCCGTAAGGGACATCGAAACCGCCTATATCTTTAACCGCAAGCAGGAAAAGGCCGCGGCCTTTGTCGCGTCCGTGGAAAAGGACATGGCGGCCTACAGCGCCAAGCTCGTCCCCGTGTCCGATTTGGACCCGGTGATCCCCGAGGCGGATATTATTACCGCCGTCACCACGGCCACGGAGCCTGTCTTCGACGGCACCAAGGTGAAGGCGGGCTGCCACATTAACGGCATCGGCGCCTATACGCCGGAGATGATCGAGCTGCCGCCGGAAATCGTCGCCCGGGCGGACAAAATTTACGTCGATACCATCGACGGCGTGTTAAACGAAGCCGGCGACATGATCAAGCCCATGAAAGACGGCTTGGTTCCGGAAGAAAAAATCGCCAACGAACTGGGCCAAGTGCTCTTAGGCGAGCTCCCCGGCAGGAAAAACGACGATGAGATTACTCTGTTTAAATCTACCGGCTCCGCCGTGTTTGATGTAGTGGTGGGAGAAAAAATCTGCCGCTTTGCAGAAGAGAAAGGAATTGGGACGATGGTGGAAATGTAGGGTCTAGTTTTTCTTTTTCCCTCGCACACCATCAATTCCAATACCATTAAAATTTAATGCGTAGCCGGCGCGATGAAATCAAGTTACTTTTTTCCCTAAGAATTGATTCTTTTATGGCTTTTAGACCCGGGGGCGGGGAAAAGAGCTCAGAGCGGAAGGCCGCATTTTCCCCGCCCCCGGGACCCCCGCCCCTTTTTTGGCCACGTTTAAGCGGTAAGAAAATGCCTACGGCATTTTCTACATATTTCCATCTTCGTATTCGCGACAGCAAACCTATTTCGTAAAAGCTAACCAGTACCATGCAGGTGACTGGCCTTACTGATAAGCCGCTGCCCCTATTTCTTCGAGCGATCGCCTTCCATTTTGTACTCGCACTATTGTGAGCTTCGCACTTTATAGACTCGTGCGACCAATTACCCAATTCAGCTTCTTTCGTTGGCGACACGGCCCAACAGGAATCGGAACCCGGTAG
>QWBY01001875.1_pt1 | contig 13709 bp, 17 predicted proteins | sample 1972471 | NCBI WGS metagenome assembly QWBY01 (sample SAMN09866722, study PRJNA288562) | Human gut metagenome isolate term6_stool, whole genome shotgun sequencing... | reverse complement strand
GCCACAAGCTAGAAAAACTGGCTTAAAAAATTCAAATGGTGAATATATAATGCACGTTGATAGCGATGATTGGGTTGAATTAGATATGGTTAGTTCTTTAATAGGAGAAGCTATTAAAACAGATGCTGATATGGTTATTTGCGATTATTATATAAATTATAGTAAAAAAGAAATTTATAAAAAAACTTTTCCCATAAATAATCTAAGTAGTGATGATATAATGAATAAAACATTGACATTGGAAATTTTATCATCAATGTGTTGCAAGCTTGTTAAAAAAGAAATTTATTCTAAAGTAATTTTTCCGGTTTTTTCCAATAGAGAGGATATGTTTGTAAATTTACAGTTCTACAGTATTATAAAAAAATATTCATATCTAAATTGTGCTTTTTATCATTACAATAAAGCAAATGACAGTTCAATAACGCAAAATTATGGAAGTAATAAAAATATAAATGATCTTAGAGATTTTTATATTGCAACTAAGAATTTTTTGCAAGATAATAATTTGTCCGAATTAATAAAGTACTTAAATATTGGTCTTTGCTATAGTATAGTTTCTGTATCTAACGGTAATTCAAAAAAACTTTTTGATGCTATCTGTCCTAGTGCAAACAGTATAAAGTATATTTGGAAAAATAAATCACTGGGTTTTATAAAAAAAATAGTGTTTTCTCTGCCATTTTTACACCTAGAGTGGCTATATGTAATAATTAAAAAGTTTTATAAAACGACAAAAGGGAGAATGTATGACTAAAATTTTAATTATTTTAATTATTTTTGGTACCCGTCCAGAAGCCATAAAAATGGCACCATTGGTAAAAGAGTTTAAAAAACATAATAAATTTGATACAAAAATTTGTGTCACAGCTCAACATAGAGAGATGTTAGATCAAGTTTTAGAAATTTTTGATTTAAAACCTGATTATGATCTAAATATAATGAAGCAAAATCAAGATTTATATGATATAACCTCCAATATTTTACTTCAAATAAAAAAAGTTTTTGATGATTTTAAACCAGACTTTGTCTTTGTTCATGGAGATACTACAACGACATTTGCCTCTAGTTTGGCTGCATTTTATAAGCAGATTAAGATTTGCCATGTTGAAGCAGGACTTAGGACATATGATATCTACAATCCTTTTCCAGAAGAGGCAAATAGAGTTTTAACTAGTAGGCTTGCCAAATTTCATTTTGCCCCTACAAACAAAGCGATGCAAAATTTGTTAAAAGAAAATGTTGATAAAAATAGTATTTTAGTAACAGGCAATACAGTCATAGATGCACTTTTTTGGGTGCTTGATAAAATAAAAAGTGATTTAAATTTAGAAAAAGAAATTTATGAAAAACTTCAAAATTTTTTAGATAATAAAATTGATATAAAAAGAGATAAATTTATTTTAGTAACTGCACACAGAAGAGAGAATTTTGGCGATGGAATAAAAAATATTTGCATAGCCTTAGAGGTATTAGCTAAAAATAATCCAAATATTAATTTTATATATCCAGTTCATCTTAATCCAAATATTAAAAAACCTGTTTTTGAAATATTGGGTAAAATTTCAAATATACATCTTATAAATCCTTTGGATTATTTAGAGTTTTCATATTTAATGAATTTGTCATATCTTGTTTTAACTGATAGTGGAGGAATTCAAGAGGAGGCACCAAGCTTAGGAAAACCTGTATTGGTTTTAAGAAATACAACTGAAAGGCCTGAAGCCATAGAAGCTGGAACGGTAAAATTAGTTGGAACATGCATTGATAAAATAGTTGAAAATACTCAAATTCTAATAGATGATAAAAAAGAGTATAAAAAAATGAGTAAAGCTTCCAATCCTTATGGTGATGGCAAGGCCTGCGAAAAAATAGTAGAATTTATCCATAATAAATATTAAAAAAATAATATGAATAAAAAAAAATTAATAATTTTAGAAAAAATTTTATTGTTAGGTTTAATATTTTATGTACCAGTAGATATTATGAATGGTTTTTTAATTGAAAAATTTAATATATCCATATCTTTATTTTATAAATTTAGTATTGTTTTTCTTATGATATTATTAAGTGTTAATAAAAAAATTGTACAGTATTTTATTATAATAAACATATTGATATTATTATTTCTAATTCATTTTTTGATATCTGAAAATTTTTTAATATCAGTTTTAGGCTTAGATTGGATGATTAAATTTATGTTAATATTTATATCTTATTTGTATTTTTCAAGTTTAAATTTAAAGCAATTTAAAAGAAATTCTCTAATTTTTATTAAATATTCATTCTTGTTTTATGCTTTTAATTTTATAATTGGCGCTTTTGGTTTCGGATATAATACATATAGTAACAATGAGGGTGTAAAAGGTTTTTTTTACGCCATGAATGAAGTTGCTATTGGAGTATTAATCTGTGGCGGAATATTGCAGATGATATTCATAAGTAGTCGATATTATTTATTGTTTTTATTTGTTTCATTTTTAGTAATTTTTATTGGAGTTTTATCGTCTACTAAAGTTATGTTTATAGGTGCTTTAATAGTTTTTTTATCTTTTTTATATATACACGTATCCGATTCAATCAACAATAAAAGAATAAATAAAAAAACATTTTTTTTATTTATAACAGTTCATATTATATTGCCAATTTTAATTTTATTTTCATTTTATTATGCATACTATTTAACAAATATTTTTGATAGATTACAGTACTTTTATAACAAATTAGATATTTTAACTTTTGTATTTAGCAATAGGAATGTATATGCTAAAATGGCACTAGATTTATTTTTAAACAATTATAATAGCATAGAAATTTTATTTGGAAGTGGCGTATTATGGACTTATGCTTTTAATGATATTAATATGGTAGAAATAGATTTAATAGATTTTTTAATGTCATATGGTTTATTTGGTGTATTTATTACATATGGCTTTTATATTTTTATAGTACTAAAAAATCAATTTAAAAAAAGAATTTATTATAGATATACTAATATTATTATGATATTGGTATTATGTATCAGCTTAACCGCTGGACATGTTTTAAATTCTGGTCACGCTGGAATTTTTTTGGGTCTTTTAATGTCATTCTGTAATGCAAAAAGGAGGAAAAATGAGGATATTGGTTCTATCAAATATGTACCCTAGCAAAAAATATCCAAACTATGGTGTATTTGTAAAGAATTTTGTGGAAAAATTATTGGATGAAAATATAAATATTAATATAGTTTGTATAAAAGGTAGAGAAAATATTAAAATAAAAAAAATATGCAAATATTTTATTTTTATTTTTAAGTCTATATTTTGTATATTGAGAAATAATTATGATGTAATATATATACACTATGCGGAGCATTCAGTATTTCCTTTAGCTTTAATTAAAGTATTTTATAAAATAAAAAAACCAATTATTATAAATGCACATGGCGACGATGTTCTTAGTAATTCTAGAGTATCAAAAATTGTGTATTCTACTATACAAAATGCTAGCTTAATAGTTGTCCCATCTAAATATTTTTATAATATAGTGTTAAAAAAATACTCTAATCCAAATATTTTTATTTCTCCCTCTGGTGGAATAAATTTAAAAATTTTTAATTCTAAAAATAGCAATTTAATATCTAATGATAATATAATAAAATTAGGGTATGTTTCAAGAATAGACCATGGCAAGGGCTGGGACGTGCTTTTAAAGGCAATACATGTTTTAGTTACAAAATATAATATGATAAATATTAAATTAACTGTTATAGGTTGCGGAAATGAAGAAAAAGATTTTTTAAATATGATTGATAATTTAAAAATAAATAAATATATATATTTTTTAGGTGTAAAAAAACAAAATGATTTACCTGAGTACTATAGAAATATGGATATTTTTGTTTTTCCATCATATAGAGCAGGCGAAAGCTTGGGTTTGGTTGGATTAGAAGCTATGGCTTGTGGTGTTCCAGTAATAGGCTCTAAGATTGGAGGGATAGAAACTTATTTAATTGATAATTACAATGGTTTTTTATTTGAGCCAGAAGATTATAATGATTTAGCTTTAAAAATTGTAAAATTTATAAAATTAGATAATATACAAAAAAAAATATTAATTAAAAATTCAATAAATACTTCTAAAATGTATGATAAGGAAATAGTTAATAAAAAACTAATTCATAAAATAAAAAATATATGCGAGAATTTCTATGGATAGACTAAAATTAATTTTATACTATATTATAATATTTAATTTGCCAAGTTCTAAATTCGGAAGGATATTTAATACTATTAGAATTTGGTATATTTCTTTTGTTCTAAAAATATCTAATTATGATAAAAATAATAAATTTGAAAATAAGGTTTATATTAGTAATGCTAAAAATTTATCTATTGGAAAACATTGCCACATCAATGAAAGAGTTTTTATACAAGGAGCTGTCATCGGAAATTATGTAATGATTGCTCCTAATGTTGCTATTTTAAATTCAACACACAAACATGATATGATAGATAAACCAATGATAATGCAAGGAGATATTAAACATTTGAATCCAATTATAGAAGATGATGTTTGGATAGGTAGAAATGCAATTATTTTGCCGGGTGTAAAAATTGGAAAAGGTAGTATAGTTGGTGCAGGTGCGGTTGTAACTAAAGATGTAAAAAAATACACTATAGTTGGTGGTGTTCCAGCTAAGGTTTTAAAAATGAGGACAAATAATGAAAAATAATAAAAAGGTTACTTTGTTTGGTATAGATATATATGGTTTTACAATGTCGGAAATGGTAAAGATTATAGATGATTCTATAAAAAACAATAAAAAACTATATCAGGAAGATATTAATGCTGCAAAAGTCGTATTTTATCATAAAAACAAATTTATCAAAAAATCTATTGATATGTCTGATTATAGATGCGCTGATGGTCAATCTATAGTTTTTGCTAGTAAGATATTTGGTAAAATATTACCAGAAAGAATTGCTGGTATTGATTTAATGCAAAATTTAATAGCTTTATCTGATAGTAAAAAATATAAAATTTTTCTTTTAGGTTCAAAAGAAACAATTATTAAGGCCTTGGTTAAAAAAATTAGAAATAAATATGGTGAAGATATTATTGTTGGCTATAGAAATGGATATTTTAATAAAGATGAGGAGCAAAACATAATTCATAAAATAAATTCAAGTGGGGCACATATGCTTTTTATAGGAATTGGAAGCCCATATAAGGAAGAATTTATTTCTAGAAATTTAAATGAAATAAATGTGCCATTCATTATGGGGGTTGGTGGCAGTTTTGATGTCCTTTCTGGACATATTAAGAGAGCACCACTTTGGATGCAGAAGTATGGACTAGAATGGTTTTACAGATTTTTAAAAGAGCCAAAAAGAATGTTTAGAAAGGCTTTTATAATTAATCTAAAATTTATTTATATGGTATTTGAGGAAAAATTAAAAATAAACAAAAGATAGCATAGAGAGTTTAATTCCTTAAATATCCTCTTTATTTATTACTATAAATAAAGTTTTAAAACTACTTTTATTTCAAGCCAAAGTGACCATCTTTTGTGGTATAACATGCCATTGGTTTTTTGCTTGGCGTCATAAGTGATATGATATATAGCGCATTTAAGTCGATAAAATTATGGCGAACGGTATAAAAAGGTATTTATTCAATTTTATCTAATTGATATTTTCAGTTCAGGTTACCAGTTCTAAGATTTTTTTGCGCTTAATTTGAGTTTATGGCTTACCTATAAACAATGAATTTGAAAAATATACTAAAATGTATTTTTAAAAATACATCAAATCAAAATACATAGCTAATATTTTATTAAAAAGAAGTCAATAACTTCTACTGTCATAAAATCCCAATTCTGTTCGGATATTATCAGGTTTTTATATTATTAAACTTTATAATAATATAAAAAAATTTATCATTTTAAGTGCATAAATAAAAAATAAAAGATTATAAACTGTATAAAATCAGTTTTTAAATGATTTTATTATACAAATGATTTGTTTATATTGTAATTGAAATTAGCTATTAATGGTGGCCCCGAATGGGCTTGAAAGTAAGCTAGTAGTAATGCCGTATTTAAGGGCGTTTGAAGTGCTTTAAGGTTTCTAAAAAATCGCATTTTCTTATTATTTTTATTATTATTTCTTTTTTCGTCTATTTTTTTATGATTTGAAAAAAATGCTTTTATGAGTTGATGAAATATAAAACGGGGTTTTTATTTTTTGCTGTGAATTATATCGAAAATAATCTGAATGATAGCTATTTTTTACACGAATATTTTAAAGCTCTTTTTTACTTTTCTTTTCAGGCTTGATTTTTTTTATTTGTAAATAAGCACATTGAAACTGTTAAATTTCAGCAAGTTTCATATTTGCCGCTTCGCTTAAAAATTTACTTCTATTTTTAGTTACTTTATCGATAGCATTTAATAAGCTTCGCGGTAAGCAAATATTTACTCGAACGCTTTTATCGTTTGGCTCAGGTATAAAATCACCGTCTTTTAATGCACTCTCTACGAAACACGAAAACGCTTCTTTTAAATCGTTTATAGCTTCCATTTCATTTTTGCCCCAACCTGCCATAAGCGTGTTTTTTGTTAAAACAGCGTCTGTATATTCCGCGTAATAATCACCGTCTTTTAGCTTTTTTACGCTTATAGTGTATGGTAAATTAAGATAATAATTTAAATCTTTTTTCATTGCTTATCCCCTTTAATTCTGTTTAAAATCTTTGTTACATAAATCTCTTTAATCGGTTTATGGTAAGGTATTATTATTGTTTCATTGCCTTTTGCGAATTTATGATGAGAACCGCGAACGCTTTTAAGCTCGTAGCCAAAATACTCTAAAATCTTTTTGATGTCGTTATAATTGACATTTGTAGGCTGATTTTGTATTTTTTCGATTAATTTTAAAATCGAACTCATATTTTTTTTTATCCTTATTTAATTTTTATCTTGTGTGTAATAATACACAATATAAGCTGAAAAGAATTTTAAAGTTTTTAAAGATGAAAATTTTGTAAAAAAAGCTGATAAAAAAAAGATTTTTATTTTTTATTAACTCAATAATTAATTTTATAAATTAAAATAAGGCTCAAAAATCGATTTTATTTTGTTAAGGCATATAAAGTTATGTCTTTTTGAGTTTTTGCTTTTATGAGCCTTTAAAATGCGTTTATGAAGTTTTTAGCTTTTTTATACGCAAAAGATGTGTTTTTAGCTTTTAATGCGCCATTTTTGGAATGCGTATATTTTTAAAGTCGATTAAGAAATTTTTAAAAATCGCGCCTTTTAATAATGAGTTACAATTTAAGGTTAAATAAGAATTTAGTTAAAAAAAGTCTTAATATGTTATTAATTAGTTGTATAAAATAGATACACATTAAGAGGGTCGAATTCTTAAAGTTGAAAAATAACGTTTTTTTGACGTTGATTTAATGACGTTACACGGCTATTTAGATGAGAATTTCAAATTTAGAAATTTTTTAATTTTCAATAAACAAATTGGACTGATTTGGATATATATCGACTACACATTTTTACAAAGCTTAAAGTTAAATATTTGGTTAATGATTTTTTTAAGCTTTGTATTTTTTTAAGTTTATTTTGATTAATTTTTTGAATAAACTCTTTTTATTGTTTCTTTTTAAGTTTTTTATAATTTTCTGATAAAAGCTCGTATTTATCGCGTAAATTGTTGTATTTACGCTCTAAATTGTCGTAAATCAGCCTAAGTCCGCGGTGATGTGCTTTCATTGCGTTATAATCGCCCTTTAAAGAATTGAAACTTATAATTAGATTATCCAGCATAAAAAATAAAGTGTAGGCACATTCAAGCGTATTATAGCTCCCGTCATCGTTTTTATATTCGTTTAGCGCCTTTTGAAATTTTTCTAATACTTCATTCTCTAATTTTTCCCGCGTTTCGTTTTCGCACAAAGCCTTTTCCATTTTTCGCTCCTTTATACATTTATACTTAAAAAAGTATTTATAATTCGAATATTATCATTATTTAATTATTATGTCAAGTGTTTAAATAATGTTTTAAGTATTTTTTGGCATAATATCATCATTAAATAAAGGTAATATTATGGATAGAAAAGAATTTAATAAGCTTTTAGAAAAAGCCGATTTAACTAAAAAAAAGTTTGCTGAAATTGTCGGTATGAAATATAATTCCGTTAATAATTGGGGTAGTTCTCAAGCTATTCCGCGTTGGGTTATTTCTTGGCTTGAAAACTACATTAAATCATCAAAATTTGATAAAGTTAAAAAGATTTTTAATGATGAGGTCGATATTGAAAATTTAAAATAATTGTAAATTTTAATGATTTTTTTATTGGCATTATTTTAAAAAATTATGAAATTTAAAAAAATAAGTTATAATTTGAAATAAATTGATTTAAAACAATACAAAATTATATAAAAGGGTAAAAGATGAAAAATTTTGAGATTTTTAAACAGGCAAAAGAAATGCAAAAAAAATTTAATAATAGTGTCGTAAAGGTAAAGTATAAAAATTATAAAGGGTTAAGTATTGAAGTAGAACCTGTCGATTTGGCATTAGTAAAAACTTCTTTAAATTTTTTATCAATGAATAGTAATTTTAACTCAAATGTAAGGGCTAAATATGGAAAATAATAACAAAGATATTTTAGTAAGTGATGAAAATTTAAAGAAACTTGGCGATTTTATAGCAAAAGTGGAAGATAGCCGTCAAGGGGCGTCATTAGCGCAAATAAAAGCCGTTAGCGAAGATAATCAAAGGCAATTTGAATATGCTATGAAACAAAGTGAAATTTCAAATCATAAATGGAATATGTCTTTTGCGATTGGTGTTATTTCTGCTTTTGTGATTGGCGGAACGGGTTTATATTTGCTTATAAATGGTAATGTCGAATTAGGTTTGGGGCTTTTGAGTAATACTTTAACGGGTGTTTTTGCTTATTTGGCGGGCGTAGGTTCAAGTAGTAAATAATCTCTCAATTTTTCAATGCGCTTATAACGGGCTCTAATAAGCCGTAAATCGCCATTATTTTACCGTCTAATGTTTTAATGTTGCTATTGCATAATCGCTTTAAATTAAGCATTATTTCGGTTTCTATGCGATAAAGCGGATATTTTAAATTATCTTTCAACTGTTTATCGTAAATATAAAATCGTTGCACTAAATTGTATAACTCTAAATCAAAATAAACTGTCGGGCTTGTTTCGCCGTATTCTCTGAAATTAAAAATTTCTTTTAATTTATCGGTGTTTAAAGGCTCTTTAAAGTCGAAACATAAATCAATGCTTGTGATTGTATTAACAACGCTTAAAAGCTTATTTATAAGCTCGTAATCGGGCTTTTCTCTGTCGTATTGTTTAAGCGCGTAAATTTCAAGGCGTGATTTATGTCTGTTGCCGTTTGTAGTATTCGCGTAATAAATCGGCAAAATCTTTTCGTTATCCGTAAGCGTGTAGATATTTGTCAAGTCAAGTTTTTTATCGTAGTGATAGCGCTTATAAATTTTAATAAAATCATCGTTCTTTTTATTAAGTTTCCGCCATTTATAACCGTAATTTTCAGCAATGGTTTTCAATGCGTTTATCTTGTTTGTGTTGAGGTTCGGGGCATTGCCGTTTTTATAGAAGTTACAACGGATAGTATCGATTGCGAGATTTAATTTGGTATTTTTATTTAAATTGTTGATTACATCGTCAAAATCGTGTATAATACTCATATCTTTTATTCTCTATTTTTTTTATTAAAGGCGGTTTTTAAATCTTAACCGCCTTTTTTTAAATTTTACATAAAAGCAACTTAAAAATTTTTAATCAGCATTTTTTCTACGGGTCTGATATTAAGCTTCGTTTCCAACTCATAAATGCTGCTTCTTTGTGTCTGCACTATGTGAAATAAATCGTAAGCACAATCAATCAGTCTTTGGTCCGCTGTCTTTAATGACTTGACGCCATAAACGTGTAAATGCCTTTTAAACTCTTTCAGCAAGGCTTCATTACCAGCGCCGAAACAATCGGTGCTCACTTTAAAATTAAGCCTTGGCATTTTGCATTTCCGTTTTCTTACCGCTAAAAAACGCTTCTATTTCGTTAGCGTCATATACGGTTATTCCTTTTGTTACTTTTATAGGCTTGATAAAGCCTTTTTTACAATAATTGTAAATTGAGTTTTTACCGATTGGGTAAAGTTTTATAATATCCGCCACTCTCAAATACTTCTTTGAAGTAATTTTTGAAGTAATTTCGTCTATCATTTTTTTTCCTTGTTAATTAAATATAAATTTCATTTTAAAATCTGAAACTGTTTTTATGTATTTATATTTTTTCATTTTTTTTCCTTTGTAAAATATAAAATTAGCTTTCCTTGAAATCTTAAACTGTTTTGCGGTTTTTATATTTATTTGTTTATTTTCGGCTCCTTTCCTTTCCTTTCTCACCATTTGTTGTTACATTTATATCAATATCAAGCCAAAAAACTTCATATTGATATATTTCAGTTCAAATGATAACTCCTTAACCTTAAAATAGTCAAGTTAAGATTTTTTTTATTTTGGTGTCTTTTTTGGTGTCTTTTTAATTTTATAATCACTGAAATTGTTATATAGCGCATTTTAAACGGCTCAATTTAAATCCCTATTTATCAGCCACTTTATTGTAAAAGTTTGTAAAAGTTTGTAAAAGTTTGCATAAAATTTTTCGGTAAATAAATGATAAATATAGAGTGATAACAACGCTAGAATGGCGCTTTTAAAATTAAAATTATAAGCAAATTCCGTTTTTTTATAAAAAAATAAAAAAAATTATAAAATTTCGTTTGATTTTACATTGAAATTTCTATTTTTCATCTCTGATTTTAATAATAAATTCGCTCCACCATTTCGCAACGGCGATTTTTTCTTTTTTATAATCGGCTCTATTATAAATCATCTCTACACTATTGCCGATTTTATGGTCTAAAAAGCTCTCTATGGCGTCTCTAGGGTTTTTAATCGGTATTTCATCAATGTGATTTTGCGCGATTGTGCGAAATGTGCTTCTGAAACTGTGCGCCGTCTGCTTCAACTTTTCGGTAAAGCCTAAAAGTTTAAGTCTGTTATTTAATCCCTGCGCCGTTATGTGCTTACACTTTATAACTCTACTCATAAATACATAATCGCTGATGTCTTTATAAATTTCAGCGTGAGTTTCTAAAATTTCGGTAACCTCATCACTTAACGGCAAAATAAAATCATCGCCGCTTTTTACTTTCATATCGGGGCGCGGAATTTTAAGCTCTCTTTGCATAAAGTCGATTTCGCGCCATTGCATTGAAATTAAATTCGCGCTTCTTAAAGGCAAATGAAGTAAAATTTTAAGTGCCGTGTTTATCGGTGAGTTATCAAGCGAATAAATAACCTTTACCAGCTTTTTAAAATCGGCTTCATCGGTAATCGCTTTGTAGTTTTCGGTTTTGTGCTGTTCCATTAGAGAGTTTAAAGAGATATTTTTTATAAAATTATTTTCTATGTAGCCTTTTGTTTCGGCATAACTGAAAATTTCATTTAAATAGCCTTGAAATCTTTTCGCTCTCGCGGGGGCGGTTTGCGCTCTTTGTTCTAATATATTTACCAACTCCCGCTTTGTAATATCATTAATCGGCGTGTATTCGTCTATTTTGTCTATAAAATTATTTTTAACTTCCGCTACTTTACGCTCTTTAACTTTTGGAAGTAGAGAATTGTTAAATTTTTGCTTCCATTCATCAAATACGCGCTTGATTGTTATTATTTCCGCTTTTTTAAAGGGGTCTTTATTTTCCGCTATGGCTTTTTTATATTTCGCCGTGATTTCTCTTGCTTTTGCTAATGAAACTGTAGGATAATCATTGGGCTTACATAACGCCTTTTCGGTGTATTTGTCCGTTCCTGCCTGTTTAAATCTGAAATACCAGCGCTTACTTGCCTTTGTAATTTTAAGCATTAAATTATCGCCGTCATATAATGGGCTGTCTTTCGGTTTGGCATTTTTGATTTTGGTGTCTGTAAGTTTTACAATTTGCTTTGACATAATTTTATCCTTTATTTTTTTTTCTTTTTTCAAGCGATGTTGTTTAAAGTGCCTTTTTAAAAGTATTTGCTCTATGTTTAGTAAGAAAAAAATAAAATAAAATTCAATTTTCTTACTATTCTTATTACTTACTTGCGCTCAAATACTCTATCAAAGGGGCTTTAATTGACTAAAATATTTCTTACTATTAAGCACTGAAAAATTAGCGCTTATGATTTAGATTTAGCCTTTTTACGCTATTAAGATTATTTTAAGCAATGTTGTTTAAAGTGCCTTTTTAAAAGTATTTGCTCTATGTTTAGTAAGAAAAAATCAGCTAAAAAAAATTTTCTTACTATTTTTATTATTATTCCTTATGGTTTAATATGGATAATTATAAACTGATTTGTGTTAAAATTTTCTTAAAATCTCGATTTTAAGGGGGTTTTCGAAGTGATTTGAACGTTTAAGAATATGTGTTGGTGGCCCCGAATGGACTTGAACCATCGACTTCCACCATGTCAAGGTGACACTCTACCACTGAGTTACGGGACCTGAATATAAAAAAATAAAGTTTAAAAAATTTTAATTTATGAAATTTCAAACTAAAATTTTAAAAATACAATTTTTCATTTTATCAAAAAAAATCTAAATTTTTGCTTTTAATTTTTTGTTCAATAAATTTTTAAGAGTAATAATTAAAAAATTTCTTATTGTAATTTCAACGCTTGATTTTATATTTTGTATTTTTTTTGCAAGTTGTAATTTGAAACCTAATTTAAATTAGTCTAAAATTTTGAAAATAAATTACAAATTTAATTACGCAGTTAAATTTAGCATAAAAAGAAAATAAAGATTTTAAATATCGGGTATAATAAAATATATGATAGATAAAAATGATTTATTTTATTCAGTTTAAATTTTACAGCTGTAAATTTTAGTGATATTTTTCATAATAACATTTTTTCAATTTTAAACGCGAATTATCTACTATTTAATATTTTTATAGTAATTCAATATCTTTGTTATGCAAAATTATTGTGTCATATTCACATCATATGCCTTTTTGCAAAAGTAAATTGTTTAAAACTCTTGAATGCCATTCAAGCGCTCTCCCAGCTGAGCTATAACCCCATAAAATAAAAGTAATTCTACAATAATTAACTTATATTTTTTTTAAAAATTTTGTAATTTAAAAAAAATTGTAAAAAAAATAGAATTTTAAGTTTAGTTTTGTTAGTATCTTAAAAATTTTTTTTAAGGATAATTTATGAGAGTTTTAATTTTTTCAATTATTACTGTTTTTGGAATTTGCGGTTGTTCAAACACTTGGCATGGTGTCAAAGAAGATACAAACAGCGGAGTTGAATGGACAAAAGACAAAGTAAATGACGGTGCCACTTGGGTCAAAGATAAGACTGAATAATTTAAAGCATTTTTAAAAAATTTGATTTTGAATTTTAGCTTTATGGCTAAAATTCAGTTATTTTAATTTATTAAAATTTTTTATTGAAGCGATGTGATAAAAATTTATTGAAATTATGTAATATGACATTGCTTCTACATTTTTGCTGTATTTAACAATGAGCGTTCGGTTTTTATCATTTATCACAGATATTTATTTAAACTTCAATGTAAAATTTTATATTAAATTTTAATAAAATACGATACA
>QWBY01002481.1_pt1 | contig 13717 bp, 12 predicted proteins | sample 1972471 | NCBI WGS metagenome assembly QWBY01 (sample SAMN09866722, study PRJNA288562) | Human gut metagenome isolate term6_stool, whole genome shotgun sequencing... | reverse complement strand
ACTTCTTGAATATGGCGAAATGATTAAGCCTTATGTTAAGAACACATCTAAGATGCTAAGAAAAGCTATCAAAGATGGCAAGAAGATTTTATTCGAAGGTCAACTAGGTACACTTAAAGATACAGATCATGGCATCTACCCAATGGTAACAAGCTCATCAACACTTGCTGGCTACGCATCCATAGGAGCTGGAGTGCCACCGTATGAAATTAAAAACATCATCGCAGTAACAAAGGCATATTCATCAGCAGTAGGTGCAGGCGAGTTCGTAAGCGAAATATTTGATGAAGAAGCAAATGAGCTTAGAACTCATGGCGGCGACAAGGGCGAGTTTGGCGCAACAACAGGTAGACCAAGAAGAGTTGGCTGGTTCGACATAGTCGCAACAAAGTACGGCATCGAAATGCAAGGCGCAACAGACATCGCCTTTATGGTTATAGACGCACTTAGTTACCTAGATGAAATACCAGTTTGCGTTAGCTACGATATAGACGGCGAGATTACAGATGAATTCCCTAACACATCCAAATTAAAGAAAGCAAAACCAGTTCTAGAAAGACTTAAGGGCTGGAAGAGTGACATAAGAGGCATAACTAAGTATGAAGAGCTTCCAAAAGAAGCAAGAGACTACATCGAGTTCATCGAAGAAAAACTTGGCAAAAAATTTAAATACATTTCTACAGGACCAAAGAGAGAAGAAATGATAATAAGATAAAGATTAACTACGCTTGTGTATATGAGCGTAGTTTTTTTGTAAATCGTTCATACTTATGATATAATAAATTTGTAATCTAAATACGGAGGGCTTAATATGGAATTAAAAAAATCGAAAAAAGAAATGTTAAAGCTTGTTAACATACCTAGCTTTATCTTGCTACTTGCACTTTGCTTATTATCAGCAATATTATTTGTCATAGCACCAATTACCTTAAACACGGTTATTGAAAATGTTGGTAGGATTGGTGCATATGATATACTTAAAGTTATATTGATACTAGCACTTGGATACATAGTTGATTTTATCTCTGTTTTCACAAAGAATCAACTTATACAAGATTATCATACAAAAGGCGCTGGTCTTATTTATAGCGACATCTTTAAATTAGACTACGATAAATACATAAATGAAGGGCCAACGGCGCTTCGCGAGCTTGCTTACAACGCAGTTGAAGCATATGCTAGTTTTTATTTTGATGTCATACCAAGTCTTCTTGTCAATGTTGTAACCATATTTGTAACGATAACTGTTGCCTGGTCCTTTAATTACATTGCGGCTCTCTTCATGCTAGCAATCATCCCAATTCACTACTTTGGATTTAAGGCGCTTAATAAAAAACTTGCGAAGCTTTCTATTAATTTACAAAACACAAGTAGTGAATCATTCAAAAATATTAATTCGCTTATTTCACAAGTTGATTTTATCAAGCAAAATGCTGAGAATGAAAATCTATTGCCATCCATAGAAAAAAATATTAACAAATCAGAAGGCGTTAGAAAGAAAGTTAACTACGTCGCCAATGGCGTGTCTGGCTTACTTATTGGTCTAAATCAAATTATACAAAGCTTGGTTATCATATTCTTAGCCGCTCTTGCACTTAATGATAAGAACAATTTTGGATCAGTTATATTTGTTATGCTTGTATTTCCATACTTTTCTAATGCTATCAGAGGTTTATCATTTACAAATTTAGGCTTCGCCGACGTAAAAGCTGCTGACAATTTTTTAAAGACTCTCATAGATTTTAGAGCAAAAGATGGTACAAAGCCTATGCCAGAGAAAATTGAAAGCATAAAATTTGACATTGACAAGGTCAATATACTTGATAAAAATTTACTTAATAATGTAAAGATGGAGTTTAAAAAAGGTGACATTGTAGGTGTTATGGGCGAGAGCGGTACTGGTAAGAGCACTCTATTAAAACTTATACCAAAGTTTAGAGAAACAGATGGTATATTTATAAATGATGTTCCTATAAGTGAGATAAAAAATAAAGATTACCTAAGAAAAGTTTCTTACTACTCACAAAACACGCCAATTATTACAGATACTTTATATAATAATTTAAATTTTGGACGCAAAAAAGTTTCTAAAGCAATATATGAAGCAATGCCCTTCTTAGCTAAGTTTACAAATCTAAATGAGATGATAGTTGAGAATGGAGCAAATTTATCAGGTGGAGATAAACAAAGGATAGCTCTTTCTAGATATTTTACAGAAGATGCTGACATAGTTATACTTGATGAGCCAACATCTTCATTAGATAAAGAAACTGAAGAAGAGCTTATGAAAGAAATACTAAAAGATACTAAGGATAAGATTGTCTTTATAATTAGTCATAACAAAGAAATTATGAAGTATTGTTCACATCTTGTTGAAGTAAAAAATAAAACAGCAACAGTTTTATAAAGATTAACTACGCTTGTGTATATGAGCGTAGTTTTTTTGTAAAAAATTGCATTTGTGATATAATACTTATAAGGAGATGGCTAATGAGTTTTGGCTGCACAAATACAAAGAAAGAAAGCAAAGATGATATTGAAACTAAGAATGAAATGACTGAAGAGTCAAGAATAAGTGAATTAGAAGAAGAAAATAAGAAGCTTAAGGATAATCTTGCAAGTTTTTCACTATCACTTGAGGATAAAGAAGAGATAATTAAATATTATAGAAGCATATTTTCAAATATGAGCAAAAGAGATGATGAGGACTTAAAAAATAAAGTGAATGCAGATGTGCTTACTCCAATGTTTTCATTTAAAGAAAGAATGCTCAATGAAGAAGAAGCTATATCTATAAGTAGCCTTGATGATAAAGCGTTGACAATACACTTTACATATAAAAACTTGCCAATAGCATTAAGACATGAGTATCTATTAACATTCCAAGACGAGCTAATCAAGATAGATCCTGAAAAGATGCTTGAGATTAAAACTACTCATGATTATGATATTGTGAATAAAAATGCTTATGGATTAAATGATGCAACAATTACTATTAAAGACTTAAAAGTTGGCGACACAATTAGTATAGTACTTAGTGATGAACTTGCTAAGCTATGTGATTATAAGAGCGGAAGTATCACTATAAAGATAGTTGAATAAGCAAATTAAGCGAGAAATTGGTCTTGCTTTCTCTATACTAATGAGTTTTGGCTGCACAAATACAAAGAAAGAAAGCAAAGATGATATTGAAACTAAGAATGAAATGACTGAAGAGTCAAGAATAAGTGAATTAGAAAAAGAAAACAAAAAGCTTAGTAAAAAGATTATAGATTTAGACATTAAAGCATATACGAATAAAAAAATGCTTGATTTTTATAAAGGTATACTTAGTAATATGAACGAAAAAGCTGATGATGATTTAAAAAATAAAATAGTGGCCGCTACAATTAATCCAGTATTTTCGATGAATGATGCTCCACTCAGTGAAGAAGAGGTGCTATCTATTAATGAACTTGAAAATAATACTTTCAGTGTTAATTTATCATATGATAACGTTGACCCAGAGTTAGTAAGAGACTATTCGCTTACATTCAAGAGGAAGCTTCCATATCTTGATTCTGAAAATCTTTTTGAAATAAAAACAAAGGCTATATATAATATAATGTTTCTTAGATATCATTATGTAGAAAAGGTGTTAATTACATTTAAAGACTTAAAAGTTGGCGACACAATTAGCATAGTACTTAGTGATGAACTTGCTAAGCTATGTGATTATAAGAGTGGCAGCATCACCATAAACATAGTAGATTAATTAAAATTAAGCGGGGCATTACATTGTCTCGCTTGTACTATATTTATAAAGAAAATTTATAAAAAGATACACTTTTTTATAAAAAAATCTATATTTGTGATTCAAATCACATATTTAATATAAAATGACATGTATAATCTAAACACAATATAATTCATCCAGAGAGGCGGAGGGACTGGCCCTATGAAGCCCGGCAACCTGTTTAATCAAGGTGCCAATTCCAGCGGTATTACCGAGAGATGACGATACACTTTACTCTTTATCTTTTGGTAAAGGGTTTTTTTATTGGATTTATCCAAGAAAGGAGGAGCTTATGATAGAAGCAAAAAATTTAATTAAGACTTACAAGGTTGATGGCAAAGAATTTAATGCTGTTGATGGTGTAAGTTTCAAAGCAGAAAAGAAAGACATCTTAGCCATCATAGGTTTATCTGGTGCAGGCAAGTCGACTCTTGTTAGACTACTCAACAGACTTGAGGAAGCTGACGGAGGAGAAGTAATCATAGACGGAGTGAACATCTTTAATTTAAAGCAAAAAGAGCTCTTAGCTTTAAGAAAGAGAATCGCTTTCATCTTTCAAACTTTCAACCTTTTCAGTCAATACACAGTTCTAGACAATGTGTTATTCCCACTAAGCTTAAATGGCTTTAAGGGTGACAAAAAGGCTGAGGCGAGAAAATTTCTTGATTATGTTGGCCTACTTAATAAAGAGAAGGCATATCCAAGTGAATTATCTGGCGGACAAAGACAAAGAGTTGCCATAGCAAGAGCCCTTGTATCTAAGCCTGAGATCATACTTTCAGACGAAGCGACAAGTGCACTTGACCCAGAAAGTACTAGGATGGTCATAGATTTATATAAAAGAGCAAGAGACGACTTTGATACGACTACCATCATGATAACGCATCAGATGGAAGCGGCAAAGGATGCTTCGAACAAAATTGCTCTTATGGAAAATGGACGAATTATAGAAGAAAATACTACTACTGAGCTTTTCAAAAATCCGAAGACAAAGCTTGCGCAAAGCTTTATCAAGAAGGCGGCTCCTGATACAGAGCTTGACTACAGTGCTTTCAGTGGAACTCTAATCAGACTTTCTTACTCGAAGGACACCGTTAAGACTCCTGTATTAAGTAACGCAATGAAGACCTTTGACGTTGACATAAACATCATAGACGGTAACATCAGTAACGTCTTAGACGAAGAGCTTGGCTACATGGTTATCGAGCTTCGCGGCTCAGAAGATGAGAAAGCAAAGCTTATTAAGTATCTTAAAGATAACTGTGCAGAGGTATCGGGGGTGATAGCATGAGATTCAAGGAGATAATGGACATAGTTTTACCAGCACTTCCTGAAACTATAATCATGATTTTAGTTCCAGCACTCATCGCTTTGATTATAGGGCTACCTTGGGGCATACTAAGTTTTATAACTAGACCTAAGGGACTTAGAGAGAATAAATTTATATATACTATAACCAATGGCTTAATCAATATTTTTAGAAGTATGCCAGCCATCATACTAATCATAGTCTTAGCGCCACTATCAAGAATTATCATTGGTAAGGCGATAGGTACTGAAGCGGCGCTTGTGCCACTAACATTTGCTGCAGCGCCCTTCATCGCAAGACTATATGAAGGCTACTTCTTAGAAGTAGACTCAGGAGTTATAGAAGCAGCCAAATCAATGGGCGCAAGCAACTTCGAGATAGTAAAGGTATTATTAAAAGAGACTGTACCAGCAGCTATACTTGGTGTAACTACAACCATCATTAACTTAGTTGGCTACTCAGCAATGGCGGGTGCACTTGGCGGCGGCGGACTTGGCGACATCGCCATCAGATACGGTTACCAAAGAAATCAACTTGACATACTTTGGATATCGGTCGCACTTATAGTTGTCATAGTACAAATTGTACAATTCACAGGAAACACAATTTATAAAATTACAAACAAAAAATAAATTTAAGGAGAGAATAAAATGAAAAAAATATTTACATTACTATTAGCATTAACATTATTAACAACACTTGTAGCTTGCAAGAACTCTACAGGAAACACAAATAAAGATAAGGCAGAGACAGGTTCTGAAACAAAGACAGAAACAAAAGCAGATGAAGACAACAAGATCATCATAGGCGTATCACCAGTACCTCACGCAGAAATTACTGAAGCACTTAAAGATGAGTTTGCAAAGGAAGGCCTTGACGTTGAAGTAAAGGTATTTGATGACTACGTTCAACCAAACCTAGCTCTTGATCAAGGAGATATCGACGCAAACTTCTTCCAACACATTCCATACCTAGTAAACTTTGCTAGAGAAAGAGGGCTTAACTTAGAGAACCTTGGCTCAGTACACATCGAACCAATGGGCTTATACTCAGACAAGATCAAATCACTTGACGAGTTAAAAGAAGGAGACGAAGTTTTAATTCCAAGCGACCCATCAAACGGACGCAGAGCTCTATTACTTCTTGAGAAGAATGGTCTAATCACACTTAAAGACGATACTAAAGAAGACTTAACTGAGAAGGATATCGATCAAAACATAAAGAACTTAAAGTTCACTCCAGTTGAAGCAGCAAACATTCCAAATGTTTATAAGGATGCAGCACTTGCAGCTATAAATACAAACTTTGCACTTGGCGCAGGACTTAATCCATCAAAGGACGCTATCGCTCTTGAAGATAAGGACAGCCCATATGCAAACATCATTGCAGTAAGAAAAGGCGATGAAACAAAAGATAAGTTTAAAAAGCTAATCAAAGTTTTCCAATCAGACGCTTGCAAGAAGTTTATCGAAGAGAAGTATAACGGAGAGATATATCCAGCATTTTAATATATAAGTAAGAAGTGGTGACTAAGCTCACCACTTTTCTTTTATAAAAAATTTACTACAAAGCTATTAAATATATGTTATAATTAGTATAGATGTTTTGCGTAAGTTTCTTACGCATCAGATATAATTTGTTTATGATATAAATAGTATTGAAAGGAAGATAATATGTGTGGTATAGTTGGATACTATGGCAAGAAGGATGCTATCAAGCATGCGATAAGCGGTTTATATAGTCTTGAGTACAGAGGCTACGATTCGTCAGGCGTGGCATTCATTAAAGATGGGTTTCTTAAGGTGTATAAGAGAGTTGGCAGGATAAAGGAGCTTGACAAGGCGTGTCCTAAGGAAGATTCTGACATCGCCATCGCTCATACGAGATGGGCAACGCATGGAGCAGTGAGTGAAACGAATGCTCACCCTCATATAGACACAAGCGAAACGTATGCCATAGTTCATAATGGTGTTATAGAGAACTATCTTGAGCTAAAGAATTTAATGCCAGATTTCACTCCAAAAGGAGAAACCGACACAGAAGTTCTTATCGAGTATATCGCAAGAAATATGAAGAATCATGACCTTGCTAGCTTTATTGAGGCGCTTGAAGCTGTTAAAGGCAGCTATGCCATACTCGTTTTAGATAAGAAGACAAAGAATCTATACTTTGCAAAGAATGGCTGCCCTTTACTAGTGAGTGTTAAGAATGACGAATACCTATTTGCAAGCGACATCTCTGCTGCAATCGAACTAAGTGATGAGATCATCTACTTTGAAGATGGCGATATGGGCGTTATAAACTCTGATGGCATCAAGATATACAATGGCGGTAAAGAAGTTCATAGAGAAGCGCAAAAATCTAATATTAATATAGAAGAAACTCAAAAAGATGGCTACGAGCACTTTATGCTTAAGGAAATACACGAAGAGCCAAAGAAGTTTAAGGAACTACTTGATAGGCACATACGTGACGGCAAGGTTTACTTCGACGAGCTAGATGGGATTAATCTAAATGATTTTGACAATATCTACGTAACAGGTTGCGGTACTGCATATCATGCAAGTCTACTTGCTAAGAACTACCTTGAAAGGTTCTTAGAAAGACCTCTTATAGCAGAGACTGCAAGCGAGCTAAGGTACTCATACAACTTCATAGGAAAGAAGACTCTACTTATAGCAATCAGTCAATCAGGCGAGACAGCTGACGTTATGGGTCTTGTGAAGGAAGCAAAGGCAAGCGGAGCAACAGTTCTAGCGATAACAAATGTAATTAACTCATCACTTGATAGAATCGCCGACTACAAGGTGCACATCTTTGCTGGACCAGAGATCTCAGTTGCATCGACTAAGGCCTTTATGATGCAGATACTTTGCATATATTTACTAGGCATATACTTTAGAGATGGCCTTGCTGGTTATGACTGCGGCATGTACAGCCAAATCATTGATGAGCTTATCAAAATATCTAAAGAGATGGACTCAGAGATTACAAGGCTTGAGCCTATTGCCAAGAGGGTCGCTTCTAAGATTAAAGATAAGGAGAAGATTTTCTTCATTGGTCGTGATCTTGACTATATAGCAGCTCTTGAAGTTTCTCTAAAGCTTAAGGAGATTAGCTACATCAACTCAATAGCTTTTAAAGCAGGCGAGTTAAAGCATGGCAGCATTGCGCTTATAGACGAGAACTCATCAGCCATAGCCTTTGCAAACGAAGGACAAATTTTCGAAAAGACAAGAACTACTATGGAAGAATTAATGGCGAGAGGCGCTGAGACTATACTTGTGACAAATCAGGCTGAAGGCGAGGGCATAGTTACTCTAAAGAGAACCTTTACTATATTCACGCCAATATACAGTGTTCTTTTTGGACAACTTATGAGTTATTACACAGCAAAATTATTGAATCGCGACATTGACAAACCTAGAAACCTTGCAAAGAGCGTAACAGTAGAGTAGGAGGACATATGATTAGAAAAGCAATAATACCTGCGGCGGGGCTTGGAACGAGGATGCTTCCTCAGACTAAGGCGTCGCCGAAGGAGATGATACCAATCTTCGATAAGCCGACACTTCAATACATAGTTGAAGAGGCATACGACTCAGGTATAAGTGATATATTGATTATAACAGGCAGAAATAAAAACAGCATAGAAGACCATTTCGACAGAAACATTGAACTTGAGAAGTCTCTTGAGGAGTCGGGCAAGATCGAGATGCTTAAGGAGATTAGGAAGATTTCAGATATGGTGAACATATACTACATTAGGCAGAAGGAGCCGCTTGGACTAGGACATGCTATACTATGTGCAGAGAGCTTTGCCGGCGGGGAAGATGTAGCAGTGCTTTTAGGAGATGACATCGTTTATTCAAAGGAGCCTTGCTTAAAGCAGCTGATGAACGCATATGACGAGAGGGGCAAATCCATCTTGGGAGTTGGCTACGTTGCTAAAGAAGACACTTCGAAGTATGGCATCATCGCTTACGACGAAAAGGTGAACGAGAGACTATACAAGGTTAAGTCCATAGTTGAGAAGCCAGACATTGACAAGGCACCGTCGAATATAGCAGTTCTTGGTAGATACATTTTGAAGAACGATATCTTTAGCTTGCTTAAGAAGACAAAACCCGGTAAGAATGGCGAGATACAATTAACTGACGCCATCGACATGCTATTAAAACAAGACGATATATATGCTTATGCCTTCGAAGGACAAAGGTACGACCTTGGCAGCAAGCTTGGCTTCATAAAGGCGAACCTTGACTTTGCACTTAGAAGTGATATAAAGGGAGATGTTTTAAACTACATTAAGGATATAGTAAAAGATGAGACTTAAGGACTTTGAGGCAGCAATATTTGACCTAGATGGAACTGTCTTTGACTCGATGGATGTTTGGAAGAACGTAGACTTAAAATTTTTTGCAAGGCACTCGCTCTTCTTAACAGATGACTACTTTGATAACATCTTACACAAGACTCTAGTAGACTCTGCGAAGTATACTATAGAGCGCTACGCACTTAGTATGACGCCAGAAGAAGTTGTTAGAGAGTGGACTCACTTAGCAAAGGAAGAGTTTGAAAACGATGTTGTACCAAAGAAGGGCATCATTGATTATTTAAAGAAATTAAAGGCAAGAGGGGTCAAGACATCTATCGCCACAGCTAATGAGAAGGACATCTTCACAAGTACATTAAAAAAGTTTGATATGGATACACTTTTTGATGACATAGTGACTCTATCTGAAGTCGGTTCAGATAAATCGTCACCAATCATATACTTAAAATGCATAGCCAAATACAATATTATGCCGCAAAACACACTAGTCTTCGAGGACCTACCGAAGAACTTAAAGACTGCGAAGAAGGCAGGCTTTATAACGGTTGGAGTGCTTGATAACGAGGACTACTTGTCACATATTTCTAAATATAGCGACATCATTATTAGAGATTTTACAGAAATTTAGGAGGACATTATGAAAAAAATTATTTTAACTTTACTTATTTTATCTATGCTTATGGGACTAATTGCTTGTAAGCCAAAGGAAAAAGACGAACTTAAACTAGGCTTCGTGCCACTTGTTGATCAAGACAAGCTTGAAGATATGACGGAACCATTGACAAAAATACTTACAGACAAGCTTGGAACAAAGGTATCAATGTTTACATCAACAAACTATGTTGGTGTAGTTGAAGCACTTGGTTCAGGTAAAGTTGATTTTGCGATCATACCACCATTTGCCTATGTACTTGCGAATAAAAATGGTGGAGCACAAGTACTTTTATCAGCACTTAATAAGGACGGCAAGAATTACTACAGAAGTGAATTATTAGTAAGAAAAGATTCTGGCATCAAAGAAGCTTATGAAAAGGACGGCTACGCAGCACTTAAGGGTAAGAAGATTGCCTTCGTAGATCCCGAGAGTGCATCAGGCTACATCTATCCAGGAGCTATGATAGTTAAAGGCGGCCTTGATCTTGAAAAGGACATTGAATATATGTTTGCAGGTGGCCATGACAAGGCTGTTCAAATGCTTTTAAATGGTGACGTTGATGTGTGCGCAACATATGAAGGTGCAGAAAAGAAGCTTATGAAGGACTTTGAGGGTCTTGATGGATTAGAAGTTTTAGAGTATACAGACAAGATCCCATACGTATGCGTTGCAGCTAGCAAGGACCTTTCAGATGATATGAAGAAAAAGATAAAAGATGTCTTCCAAAATGATTTATCAAGCGGTGAAGGTAAAGAAGCTTGTGAAAAGATATTCAACTTAACAGGCTTTGTTGAAGCAACAAACGATGACTTCCAAAACGTTATCGACACTGCTAAGATTATGAACGTAGATTTAGATAAATGATATTAGAAGTAAAGGATATATCGGTACAGTATGAAAAGAATATAGACGCGATTAAGGACGTCTCCTTCGATGTAGAGGGAGGCGACTTTGTCGCGCTTATAGGTCCATCTGGTGCGGGTAAGTCAACACTATTAAAGGCGATAAACGCTCTTAACCCACTTAGCAAAGGTAGCGTTATATACAAGGGCGAAGATGTTCATAGTCTTGGCGCAAAAGATTTAAGAAAGCTTAGAAGAAACATTGCCTTCATCTTTCAAGATACGAGCATCATAGAAAACATTTCTGTCCTTGATAATGTTTTACTAGCGCGTCTTGGCGAGAAGAAGTTCTTTGAGGCGATGCTATCAAAGTATACAGACGAGGAGTATGAGAGTGCACTCAAAGCCATCGACATGGTTGGGCTTAAAGAGAAGACTTATGCACTTGCTAAAGACCTCTCAGGTGGACAAAAGCAAAGGGTTGCCATAGCAAGAGCACTTTTCCAAAAGTCAGACCTTATCTTAGCAGACGAGCCTATATCGTCCCTTGATATAGAGACAAAAAGGTCCATCATGGACATTTTTAAAATGCTTAATAATTATTACAAGAAGACCATCATCATAAGCATGCACGACCTTGATTTATCGCTTGAGTATGCGAAGAGAGTGATTGCTATAAAAGATCACAGAGTTTATTTCGACAGGAGCGTAAGTGAACTAGATTATGACAGAGTTAAAGACTTATTTATCTAAGAAAAGAAGGAAGAATATACTAGCAGCTCTTGCATTTTTAACGCTGCTAATAGTTTCAGGCTTAGGATCACAAGTGTCCTTAAGCTCTTTTTTGCGTGGACTGCCAGATATGTTCGACTTAGTAAGAAGGATGTTTACACTCGACTTTCAATACATCATCTCGGTTATGGATCTAGTATTCGAAACCTTCCTTATGGCTTTTGCATCATCAGCTTTGGGAGTCTTCATGGCTTGCCTTATAACATTTTTCCTTCCGTACAACACAAGCCCTTCGCAAATAGTTTCAAAAGTACTAAGCGCAGTCTTTTCTGTATTTAGAACTCTGCCATCACTTATATGGGCGGCTCTACTTGTGAGCTTTTTCTCGGCTGGCCGCTTCTCAGGCTTATTAGCACTTAGCATAATTTCATTTTTTATGTCTACTAAACTTATCAAAGAATACATAGAGGCCATGAATAGGAATGACTTCGACTTCTACAAATCACTTGGCATAGCTAAAGGCAAAATTTATTACAAGATAATATTAACTAAGATGAGAAAGTTTATAGTCTCGACATTTTTACTATGCTTAGAGAGTAATATCAGAAGCGCGTCTATACTTGGTCTTGTTGGCGCAGGTGGTATTGGCCAAAGACTGTGGCTCGAGTTAAACCATATGAACTACGACAGAGTCTCGTCAATCATCTTTATGCTATTGATATTAATCTTCGTTATAGACCTTGTGAGTCAAAAGCTTAGAGAGATAGAGATCAAGGTGCCGATAAAGATTAATAATCTTAGTTCATACAGAAGAAGCAAGAGCTTAAAGACGCTTTTCTTTATACTCTTCATACTTGCTTTATTTCTTGTACTAAGACTTACTATCAATATCACATACGAGCGCTTTGTACTTGGCCTTAAGCAAGGAGGCGTAATTATATCAAAGATACTTACACCAGACCTTGCCTATCTATCAAGAGCCGTGCCAGCAGCACTTGAGTCAGTAGCCATCGCAGTCTTTGCTTCGCTTATGGGAGCAATTATATCATTTATATTCACAGCATTTACAGCAGCGAACATCGCCCCTTCGAAGAAGGTCTCAGTCTTATTCAAGCTCATCATCAATGTAATCAGAACCTTCCCAGCCATCATCACAGCAATCATCTTCTTCAGAGGACTAGGACCAGGTCCCTTTGCAGGTGCACTCGCGCTTACAGTATACACATCAGGCATGCTTAGTAAGCTCTACTTTGAATACATTGAGGACATAGCAGCTGACTCCATCATGTCTATGAAGGCACTTGGACTAAGCCCATTTACCATGTACGCAAAGCTGATCTATCCAAAGACATACCGAAGCTTCTTAGGCTTCGTACTATATAGACTCGAGTCCAACATTAGAAACTCATCTGTACTCGGCCTTATCGGTGCAGGAGGTATCGGTACACTGCTTTCTATGAACATAGCGTGGCGAAACTGGAACAGAGTTGGCTCGCTACTACTAGTGAGCTCGGTGATGATAATATTTTTTGATTACTTATCATCAACAATTAGAAAAAAATTATTATAATTAAGTGGGCAGACAATGCTCACTTTTTTATTGCAAATACAAGTGTAATGATATAAAAAAATATTTATATATATATTTAAAAAGGTATTGACTTTAAATTGTTTAAATAGTATAATTAGCTATAGCTAATGAAAGTTAGCTAGAGCTAATGATATATTGGCTGAGAAGGTTTATTTAATGGCGAATATACTTGCCAAATATTTTCGAAAGGAGGAACTATGAAAAAACTAAGCATAATATTGGTGACAGCACTAGTTTTTTTGATGTCCATAACTAATGTTTTTGCAGGTAATGTAGATAAAATATACAAAGACTGGGAAGATGTAAGTAAGGACATGGAAGTGGTTTTAAGAGATGCTCTTAAAATTTATGAAGCAGGCGGTCCAGATGCTGGCAAGGAAGGCTATGACAAAATTAACGAAGCTTATTTTAGATATTATGAAAAATTAGGCTTTGAAAAAATTGTTATGACAACAATTTCTGGTAAGCGTGGATCAA
>QWBY01001572.1_pt1 | contig 13751 bp, 9 predicted proteins | sample 1972471 | NCBI WGS metagenome assembly QWBY01 (sample SAMN09866722, study PRJNA288562) | Human gut metagenome isolate term6_stool, whole genome shotgun sequencing... | reverse complement strand
GGTGCGTATGTGTCACGCCACCTGCCGCTCCGCATTGGAGAAGGCGGTGCAGGATGGGCTGATCCGTGTGAACCCGGCCATCGGCTGCAAGCTGCCGCCGAAAAAGGCACGGGAGATGCAGGTGCTGACGCGGGAGGAACTTCAAAGGTTCCTCATTCAGGCGAAGTTCGAGGGCTACTATGAAGTGTTCCTCCTGGACTTAGCCACCGGCCTGCGCCGGGGCGAGCTGATGGCGCTGCAATGGGACGACCTGAACTTCAAAACCGGCGTGTTGAATGTGAACAAGCAGGTCTACGATGTGCGGGGCCAACTTCAAATCAGCACGCCCAAGACGAAAAACTCCGTCCGCAAGATCGTCCTGCCGCCTGCGGTGGTGGCGGTGCTGCAGGAGTATAAGAAAACAGTGGACTCCCGCTGGATGTTCCCGTCGCCGGTGAAGGAGGACTGTCCCATTACACCCGGCGTGGTACGCCGCAGACTGCAGCTCATCTTGGAGCACGCAGGATGCAAACATGTACGCTTTCACGATCTGCGCCACACCTTCGCAACGCTGGCGCTGGAAAACGGCATGGATGTGAAAACCCTCTCCGCCATGCTGGGTCATGTGTCGGCGGCCACCACGCTGGACATCTACACCCACATCACCGACGATATGCAGCGGGCAGCCGCCGCCAACATCGACCGCGGCATCGGCAAAGCGGCACCGCAGGAGGACGCATCAGAGCCGGGGCGGGAAACTGCCCCAGTCACGGTGGAAAAGCCGAGAATGACCGATTTCAAGCCCTATACGGGCCGCAAGCGCAGGTCCGGCACCGGCTGCGTCAGCGAGATCAACGACCACCTGTTTGAAGGACGCTATTCCCCAAAATGGCCCGACGGCAAGAAACACGCACGCAATGTCTACGCCCACACCCGCGAGGAGTGCGAGGAGAAGCTGAAGGTACTTATCGTGGAGATGAAGGCAGAAATTGCGGAGGCAAAGCGGCTGAAAGCGGAGGGAACGCTCCCGCCGCTGGAGCCAGCGAAGAGTAAGAAGAGAAGCTAATTAAAAAATGGCCATGAGTAATGTCATTTACTCATGGCCATAAGAGTAAGAATTATTACGGGGTATCTATCCAAAATAATAGCATCAACGAAAATATATTTGAACTTATTTAGGAGGAACAAAAGTGAAGAAACTTTTTGAAGTGTCCATTAGAGGATCCTTATACTTTTATCTGAGTACAATCAGTGAACAACAAGTGTCTCAACTTCAGCAATTCGCCAATCAGTTTTACAGATCAAATTCAGCATATAAGTATCGAGCTGATGACGAAATCATGGCATGCTTTACCATATCTGTAAAACAGAAATTTGATATTGAGTTAGAGCGTATTCCTGTAACTGCTGTGCTTGTTATCAAGTAGTTTCTAATTCCTCGTTAGTGAAGTCAAATGCTTCTGTAAGAATCCTACCAGAAAACTTTCTATACTGGCTCGATGTATACGGGAAACCATTTTTTGAGAAATCAATAGATAGTTTTCTCAAGCAACTGCTATAGAAAGGATAATCACTAACCCCGTATTTATTCAACTGTCTATTAAAGGCAATGATAAAACCATTGATAGAGATTACAGAAAGCATTTTAGATGCCGGATCGTTCCAAGAGGATTTAAAAGCATCCCTAATTGCCGAGAAGTACAAATCTATGCTATTGGCGCAAAATTCAATATAATCATTAAGGGAAGCTTCGTCCTTTTGCTGAAATGCTTCCTTATTACCCTGCCAGTAAGCATATAGGCTTGTCTTTCCTTCGGCAGGGGTAACGGTTACCAGATAGCGAAGTGCAAATTTAATAATAGACGCAACCTTAATCTTGCTTTCGTCAAGGGCAGACAATTCAAATCGGTTTAAGAATACCCGTTTCTTATTCAGTCGTTCAATTACACGGCGTGCCAAACCAATATCAGAGAATGGATCTTTAACCATCTCGATATGCGTGAGTACATTGGGGGCGACTTTTTTAGTGTTATCATTAATATCTAAGAAAATCTGGCTTTGAATTTGTTTGCGTTCGGGTTCCTTCATCTCCGTTGGAAAAATTAGGCCAGTAACCAGAAGATGCAGTTGCCTTCTTAATGGTGCGATTTGCAACTCGTACTTTTCAGTAGCAGGGGCTTCATAATGAGCAAAAATTCTATGTTGCCCATCAATAATACAAATGCTATTCATTTCATCGGGTAAAACGAGTTTGCAGTGTTGGAAATCTCCAATATTCTCCACTAAAATAGGAGTTCCTGCATCATCTTCGAATGTTACGTTGTCAGGGAGAGCAACAATGATGTTGTTGTAAAATGCCTCACCTTTTTGTGCTAAGAACGCACGGATGCTTTTTACCTTGTCTTTTTCGATCAATCTTTGATACAAGAACATGGATTCTTCCCAGCTATCTTTTCTCAAAACATAGCTGGTTCGCAACAACTTTTCAGCAGACATCATAAACGACACAACTCTTACACCATTGCGCAAACCAGTCGCTTCCTGAGGATAGATGATAGGGGCTTTAATTGTTGTTTTTCCACCTTCACTTCCGCTGAATCCAATCTCGTCATTCTTTAACCCTAAATAACGGAATATCTCATATCGAGCAGAATGCTGGATGCATTGGGCCATCCTATTAAAATAGGAAAGCGTCTCAGGATCCCAGAAAAGCAAATTGCTATATCTGTTTTTCTCGTCTTCTGTAATTTCAAGTTCTGTTTGAGAAATGTAAATATAATACAAGAAGTAACGTTCGGGTCGGTATTGCTTAACCATTGTTGCTTTCTCTGGGAAAGTATTGGAAAGCCAGTTAAGGAAGGCTGTCTTATTGTTCCTTATTTCTGCAAAACTCTCGTTCTTGTTTCTAATATGGTCAATATCCTTCTTTTGCTTGGTATTGTCCTCGCAAATGACGATGATATTTTCATATAAAAACAGATAGTCTAACTCCACAGTACGGGTGCCGATTGGGAAATGCTTAGCCAGTGTGGAGAAATATGTAAAGCCTGCGTCAGTGAAACTACTGCGAATTTTCTTTCTAAATGCAAGTTCTTTGCGTTTTTTTAATTGTGCAGCTTTTTGCTCCGCTGTTAGTTTCTTTTTGGTGCACTTCTTTTTCATACTTTCTCCCCTCGTGCCTTTGCAAATTCATCCGGGAGTTTTGCTACCGCTGTATTTGCATTGGGTTTGGCAACAGGCTTATCCTCGCGAATCTTAACAGTTCCGTTTATGCTTTCTTCAAGACGACTTACAGCAATCTCATAATATGCTTGCAAAATTTCGGCACCTATAAAGCGTCGGTTTTCTATATATGCAGCTACTCCCGTGGTTCCAGACCCCATAAATGGATCAAGGATCAAGCCGTTCGGTGCAGTAAGAGCTTTAATAAGGCGTTGAGGGATGGCAACAGGAAACTGGCAAGGGTGATCTGTTTTTTCAACATGCATTGCCTTAACGTTGGGAATATCCCAAACATCAGAGGGGTTTTTCCCCAATGGATTTCCGCTGAGATTCCCTTTATTGGGGCCTTTGTAGGATTTTTTCCCAGGGTATTTTTGAGGAACCCTTACATCATCGAGATTGAATACACTTTGTTCGCCCTTAGTAAACCAAAGGATCATTTCATGTCTTCCACTAAATCGTTTTGTACTATTTAGCCCATGGCCAAAAGTCCAAATAATACGATTGCGGAGAATTAACGGGTTTTCAAAGTTAGCACTTCTGCTCGTGAAAATATTGTACACAACATAATCAAGAGGAATGACACATTGATCTGAAACATGATAACCTACCTGCCAGCAAATGCTTCCACCTGTTTTCAGAACGCGATATAAGTCATCAAAAATGTCTTCATGCTGTTTTTTGAAAGTTTTAATATCATCATGGGGATCTTCATAGGCTTTTCCGATACAATACGGTGGGGAAGTGATAATCAAATCTACCGAATTAGACGGAATGGACTTCAAGAGTTCCGAGCAATCACCATTGAAAAGCGTCAGCCTATTCGATTCGTTAAACTTTCTTTTTATTATGCTCACAGTGCGCTGCCCTCTTCTCTGCCGGAAATAGCTGACGGTATACACCGCCCCATATTAATAAATATTATACTCCCATTCGACAACAAATTCAACAGAATTATATTTATACAAGTGGATTGAAAAACGATTGCTATGCTGAACAATGCAAGAAGTCTCGCGCAATGTATGCGTATCCATCTCACCATATGCGCCGCAATAGACAAAGAATAAGAAAAATCCCTCTGAAATCGTTGATTTCAGAGGGATTTTGGTCCGAGTGAGGTGACTTGAACACCCAACCTCGACATCCCAAATGTCGCGCCCTACCAGTTGAGCCACACCCGGATATTTAATTTCTGCCATGATACCACGGCGAGGGGTAAAAATAAAGTTTTTTCTGTCTGTGGTCATTTATGTGGTCAAAGCCGCTTTTGTGCCGTTTTCGGCAACCGATGGAAATCCCACAAACGCAGGTGCCACAAGGCTTTGCAGCGTTTCGCCTTGCCCTGTTCCGGATACCGCCACGGCACTCCCAAATGTCGCGCCCTACCAGTTGAGCCACACCCGGATATTCAATTTCTGCCATGATACCACGGCGAGCGGTAAAAATAAAGTTTTTTCTGTCTGTGGTCATTTATGTGGTCAAAGGCGATTTTGTGCCGTTTTCGGCAACCGGAGGAAAACCCGCTATCGCCCGTGCCGCAAGGCTTTGTGGGCTTTTGTCCAAACAGTTCATGGATAGGGTCTACGCATTCCCAAACCAGGCGCGATACCAACTTCGCTATACCTGGATAAAGATACGCCGCCCGCTTCCGGGCGGCTTATCTACTATACCAGCTTTTTCTTCCGCTTGCAAGGGAAAAATTTATCTTGGTGCCTTTTGTGTTCCGGAGGCTTTTCCTCCCTGCCGGATTACAGCCCCAGCGCCGCCTTCAGCTCGTCCACCCGATCGGTCTTTTCCCAAGCCACGCCCAGGTCCTCCCGGCCCATATGTCCGTAGGCCGCCAGCTTACGGTAGATGGGCTTTTGCAGATCCAGATCGCGGATGATAGCCGTGGGCCGCAGGTCAAATACCTTCTCCACAGCCTCCTCCAGCTTATCGTCGGACACCTTACCGGTGCCGAAGGTTTCCACCAGCACGCTTACGGGCCGGGCCACGCCGATGGCGTAGGCCAGCTGCACCTGGCAGCGATCCGCCAGGCCCGCAGCCACTACATTCTTGGCCACCCAACGGGCTGCGTATGCGGCGCTGCGGTCCACCTTGGTGGGGTCCTTGCCGGAGAAGGCGCCGCCGCCGTGGGGTGCGCTGCCGCCGTAGGTGTCCACGATGATCTTGCGTCCGGTGAGGCCGCTATCGCCCTGGGGACCGCCGATAACGAATCGGCCGGTGGGGTTCACATAGATCTTGGTGTTCTCGTCCAGCAGATCGGCGGGCACGGTGGGCTTGATGACCAGCTGGATCATATCCTCGCGGATCTGATCCAGAGATGCCTCGGCGGCGTGCTGGGTAGACAGCACCACGGTATCCACCCGAACGGGCTTGCCGCTCTCGTCGTATTCCACGGTGATCTGGGTCTTGCCGTCGGGGCGCAGATAGTCCACCAGCCCCTGCTTGCGCACATCCGTCAGGCGCTTGGCCATTTTCTGCGCAATGGAGATAGCCAGGGGCATCAGCTCCGGGGTCTCATTGCAGGCATAGCCGAACATCATACCCTGGTCGCCGGCGCCGTTGTCCAGAGCGGCATCGCCGGAGCTCTTCGCCTCCAGGCTTTTATCTACGCCCAGAGCGATGTCGCCGCTCTGCTCGTCGATATTGGTAATGACGGCACAGGTGTGGCCGTCGAAGCCGTACTTGGCCCGGTCGTAGCCGATGTCCAGCACCACCTGGCGGGCGATCTTAGGGATGTCCACATAGCAGTTGGTGGTGATCTCGCCCATAATGTGGATCAGGCCCGTGGAGGCGCAGGTCTCGCAGGCCACGCGGCCATGGGGGTCCTTCTCCAAAATTGCGTCCAAAACGGCATCGGAGATCTGATCGCAGATCTTATCGGGATGCCCCTCGGTAACGGATTCGGATGTGAATAATCTTCTTGCCATGATTTTTTGCTCCTTTTCGTATAATATTTGCAAATCCCATACGATAGCATCGACTGGCGGGCAAAAAAGCGCGCTTGCCCTTGTCAATCAATGTGGTTCGGAGCTATGAAAAAAACACGCTCCGGCGTTCGACGGATCGTGCTTCAAAATCGCTCCTCATCTGTCGAAGGACGAATGCGGGACTATCACTTCCGCATTCAGCATACTCGTCGGATTTGGCACCTTGCAATGCAGGTTGCCGTGGTTTCATCGGGCCGTTCCCTCAACCACTCTTGATAAGGTATTCAGTTATTAGGGATTTACTACGGTTATTATAACAGATGTCCCGCTTCCTTGTCAACGGCTGCCCCTCTCCTTTTTTAACAAAAAAAGCCGCCAAGTTTTATCTTTCTGTACAAAAATCAAATTTCTTCCCTCTGCTGCCCGTGGGCCACTGCGGCGCACAGTCCGGCAAAATACTTGTAAAAGGGTACCAGCATCTTGAAATTCTCCAAAATTTCCTCCGCCAGCTCCGGATGAAAAATTTTCTCGTCCAGGGGCAGCTCGTGGCTGAGGGTGATGGATTTTTTCTGAAACCAGGGCCGCAGACGGTCGCTGATCTCCCCCTTGCTGCGAGCGTAGCTGTCGCCATTGAGGGTGAACACATCCTGCTTTTCAAAGCCCCGCACCAGCTTCTCAAATTTCGCCGGATGCGCCTGCAGATCCCGGCGAAATGCCTCCATCAGCTCCGCCGGAGCCTGCCAAAAGCCCATGCCGTAGCTGTAATACTCCGGCGCGATCTCGAAATAAAAGGTGGGCCGACCGGTCCAGTCCTTGTCCCCGGTGCGCACGCAGAACCACAGGTGGTCCTTGTAGGGGCCCCGACCGAAAAGCCGCCGGGCATCCCGATAAATGCGGCTTGTTTTCAGCATCAGCGGCTCCCGAGGCAGCATCGCCTGCACGCCCTCATAGATCTGCTCTCCCAAAGCCCGTGTGGGCTCCAAAAGCTGGGTCTGGTACTGCTGCTTATGCTCCAAAAACCAGCCCCGCTCATTGTTAAAGCGGATACCCCACATAAAGTCTACCGTCTCCTGTGTATAGCCCTGAAACATACGGCTCCCTCCTGTTTGATCTGTAAATTTATAATAAGTATATCCTTTATCGCGGCAAAAAACAAGGGGACATTCCCGGCAAAATAATGTGTCATTGCGAAGTCAGTGACCGATGTCAGAGAAAATCGTCGAAGCGCTACCTGTGCGGGAGGGGCAGAGCCCCTCCCCTACGCACCACCAGGAAATCCACCGCACCCCATGCAAAAGCTCTTTCATTGCGAAGCCAGTGCGCACACTGGCTGTGGCAATCCGTACTCCCCTGCGGGGATAACCTTTTCGGCGCACCGCACTCCTTGTATCGCGCAGGGCGGGGTGCCCGCACCCCGCCGCATACACCGCCCCCACACAAAAGGACGGACGCCCCACAAGCGTCCGTCCTTCCCAATTCTGCAAAAATTATCTGTTATTATACGCCTGAATGCCCAGGGCCAGCAGGTCCATAGCCCGCTCCAGATCCGCCTGCTTAAGAACATAGGCAATGCGAATTTCGTTGATGCCCTTGCCGGGGGTGGCGTAGAATCCGCCGCCGGGGGCAAACATCACCGTGTCACCGTGGTCGTCAAAGTGCTCCAGCAGCCAGATCTGGAACTTCTCCGCGTCGTCCACCGGCAGAGCGGCCATGGCGTAAAATGCGCCCTTGGGGCACTCGCACACCACCCCGGGGATCTCCTGCAGCTTGTGCATCACCGTGTCCCGGCGGCGCTTGTACTCGTCCCGGACGGCGGCGAAATACGCCGGTCCCACATCGTACAGAGCGGCAGAGGCCACCTGGTCGATGGTGGGCACGCACAGACGGCACTGGGCGTACTTCATGGCGTGGGCCATCAGCTCCTTATTCCGGGAAATGAGGCAGCCAATGCGCGCGCCGCAGGCGGAAAAGCGCTTGGAAACGGTGTCGATAACAATGACATTCTCCGCCGCGTCCTCAAATTCGCCCAGAGACTGCAGCGGCTCCCCGGCATACACGAACTCCCGGTAGGCCTCGTCGCCGATGATGAACAGGCCATGCTCCTTGGCAATGTCCACCATCATGCGCATCTCCTCCGGAGTCAGCACGGTGCCGGTGGGGTTGCCGGGGTTGGTGCACATAATGGCCCGGGTATGCTCGTTGATCTCCGCCTCGATCTTCTTGCGGTCGGCGTAGTGATACCCCTCCTCGGGCTTGGTGGGAATGGGATGGATGGACGCACCGCAGGTGCAGACCATGGTGTTATAGTTGGGATAAAACGGCTCGGGAATGAGGATCTCGTCCCCGTCGTCCAGAATGCAGTTCATGGCGATCTGCAGGGCCTCGGAGCCGCCATTGGTAATGAGAATGTCCTCCGGTGCAAAATGCATATTCAGCTTGGCGTAGTAGCCGCGGATGGCCTCGATGAGCTCCGGCACGCCGGGGGACGGGGCATACTCCAACACCGGCTGGTCGAAATGCTTCACCGCGTCAAAATAGGCCTTGGGCGTCTCAATGTCGGGCTGTCCGATGTTCAAATGATAGATCTTCTTGCCTTTTTCCTGGGCCGCCACCGCATAGGGATGGAACTTCCGCATGGGGGAAAGGCCGCACTTTTCCACTTTCGTTGAAAACTTCATATTCGCTCCTCCTATTTTTCTTCACACGGAGAACCTCTCTCCACCTGTATCATACTCCGTCCGGTCATAAATAACAAGTCATAATTCCTCCAAAAAAGCGCCACAAGGGAGAAAACCTTGTGACGCTGAGACTGTCGAAAAACCCTCCGGGTTTTTCCGACAAAAGGCTTGCAGTCTGCTGCGCGCATAATTTGTCCGTCCGTGACGGACAAATTCCACACTGGCAGCCTGAGAGGTATTTTCTCTCACGCACATGTCGCGAGAGAAAATGATCCCAATTTTTTGCCGCCTGCGGGCGGCAAACTCTGCGAGGCTTTTTGACGCAAAAAGCGCCACAAGGGAAAAAACCTTGTGACGCTTTGTATTTTAATGAAACTTGTCATTGCGAAGCCGGTGCACACCGGCTGTGGCAATCCGTTCTCCGCAGGATTTTTCGTCAGCAGCTTTTAGTTCATCTGCCGCCGACGGGAGAGATTCACCGTGCCGTCCTGCATGGCGTTCAGAGACTCCAGGCTCTTGCCGGTGCCCTCGGCCACGCAGGAGATGGCATCCTCGGCCACCTGGGTGTGAATGCCGGTTCGGGCCTCCACCAGCTTGTCAAAGCCCTTTACCAGGCTGCCGCCGCCGGTCATGACGATGCCGTTGTTGGAGATGTCGCCCACCAGCTCCGGGGGGGTGCGCTCCAGCACGCTGTGGATGGCCTCCAGAATGCGCTCCACCGGCTCCTCAAAGGCCTCCAGCATCTCGGAGGCGTGTACGGTAATGGTCTTGGGCAGGCCCGTCACCAGGCAGCGGCCCTTCACATCAATGCTGGCGTCCTCCTCCTGGGGATAGACGCAGCCGATCTCGATCTTCATCTGCTCGGCAGTGCGCTCGCCCACCAGCACATTGTGCTTGCGGCGCATATACTTCACCACGGCCTCGTTGAACTGGTCGCCGGCCACCTTGATAGAGGCAGATTCCACCACACCGGACAGGCTGATCACCGCAATATCGCTGGTACCGCCACCGATGTCCACCACCATGTGGCCGTCGGGCAGGGCGATGTCGATGCCTGCGCCGATGGCAGCCGCCACAGGCTCCTCAATGAGGTACACCCGCCGTGCGCCCGCCTGGATACCCGCATCCACCACGGCGCGCTCCTCTACCTCGGTGATGCCGGAGGGTACGCAGATAATAAGCCGGGGCTTAAAGAAGAAGCTGCTGCCGCCGGAAATTTTGCGCATAAACTCCTTGAGCATCCGCTCGGTCATGTCGTAGTCGGAGATAACGCCCTCCCGCAGGGGACGAATGGCCACGATGTTGCCGGGGGTACGGCCCAGCATGGCCTGGGCGTCGGCGCCCACCTTCAGCAGCTTGCCGCTGTTTTTATCGATGGCCACCACCGACGGCTCGTTGAGCACGATGCCCTTGCCCTTCACATACACCAGAACGGAAGCCGTTCCCAAATCAATACCAATATCCTTTGCCCATGCACACATAGCTTTGCACCTCATCGTTTCGTCAAAATATGGTCGCGGCGAAATCCGCCGATTCTTACCTAAGATAGTATTATAGAGTGTCTCTTTCCATTTTGCAAGGGATTCTCTTTCATTTTTTCAAATTGTTCCCGTTTGTTTACAAAATAGTCACCAGCAGCCACAGGGGCACCGTCACCGCCGCGCACAGGGTGGAGAGCATCACACACCGGGTGGCCAGTCCCCAGTCCCCGCCGTACTGCCGGGTGAACAGGGCGCAGCAGCTCCCGCAGGGCATGGCCGAAAGCAGCAGCAGGGTCTGCCCCGCCTCGGTCAGCTCCCCTATGCATAGCCGCCAAAGTCCCAGCACCGCCGCCGGGATAAGGACCAGACGCAGAGCCGTAAGAGCCCAGGCCTTCCCGTCCCGAACCAGGGTACGCAGATCCCCCTCGCCCAGCTGCGCCCCCACTAAAAACAGCACCATGGGCGCCGTGGCGTCCGCTGCCATAGACAGGGCCTTGGCCACGAATTCCGGCAGTCTCAGTCCCGTGGCAAACAGGAAAAAGCCTATGGCCACCCCCGCCAGTCCCGGGGATAACAGTCCCCCCAGGGCCGAGCGCCGGGGCCGGCCGCACCCGGTCTGGATCAGCAAAATGCCCACCGTGAAGATCAGCACATCGTTTACCAGCTCCACAACGGAGGCCAAAAACAGCATCTCCTCCCCCAGCAAAAGCCGGATAAGAGGCATACCGATGAGCCCCGTATTGGCAAAGGCGGCGGCAAAGAGGAGGATGCCCCCGGGCACACCTCCTATTTTACCCGCCTTCAGCCAGATCCATGCGCACGCCGCCCCCAGGGCAATGATTATCAGCGCCCACACCGCCGCCTGGCCCGCCTGCCGCACCAGCTCCCGGTCGGCCTGCACCCGAGCCATAGCATCCACCACCATGGCCGGCCACAGAAAATTCACCAGCACCGAGGACAGTCCCTCCACCTGCCGGCTCTGTAAAATTTTTTTTTTGTAAAAAGGTAGCCCGGTATCGCCAGCAGCAGGAAAACACCCACCGACGAGACCGCCTCCAAAAAAGCCCGGGTCTGCATCTTACTTCTTTTCCTCCGCAGCCGCCAGAGTCAGGCACAGCACCTCCTTGGCCCCGGCCTCCTTCAGCACCCGCACGCACTCGGCCAGGGTGGCTCCGGTGGTGCGGATGTCATCAATGAGCAGCAGCCGCTTCCCCGCAAACCGCTCCGGCTGCACCGGCTCGTATACACCCAGCACATTGGCCCGGCGCTCCTCGTGGCTCTCCATGCCCGACTGGGCAGGGTTGTCCACCACCTTGCGCAGGGTCTCCAGGGGCTCCGTGTGCCAGTCCACGCACAGGGACGCAGCCAGATAGCGGGCCTGGTCAAAGCCCCGCTTTTTAAGCCGTTTTTTGCTCACCGGCACCCAGGTAACGGCGTCAAATTCGCCGGAAAAATTCTCCGCCGCGCACTGGGCCATCATCTGTCCGAAGCAGGACACAGCCCCCATTTTCCGCCCGAATTTGAAGTCCAGAATGGCCTTTCGCACCGAGCCGTCATAGTAGAGGGGCGCGGCACACCGGGCAAAGCCCGCCTCCTCCACCGCCCGCTCTCCGGTATAGGGCAGGGATTTTTCACACTTATCGCACAGCAGCTCCTTCCCCGTCACCGCCCCGCAAAAGGGGCACCGCCGCGGCAGGAAAAAGTTCAGTATACCCCGCTCCGCCTTGTCTAAGGCCTCGTTCAAGTCTGTTATGCTCACGCTTCCGTTCCTCCCTCTTTCAGTCTCCTGCGCAGGCCGCTGTACCGCCGCGTGCGGCGGTCATTTTCCGCCATCTGTCCGGGAATGGTGTCGTCTCCTACTATAATCAGCAGCTCCCGGGCCCGGGTCATAGCCGTGTACAGCACCCCCCGCACCAGCAGTCCCGGCGCCGCCGGAGCTGCCAGCAGGATCACCGCCTTGTATTCGCTCCCTTGGGCCTTATGTACCGTAATGGCGTAGGCCATGTCCAGCTGATTCAGCATATCCGCGGTGTAGCCCACGGTGCGGTCGTCAAACCGCAGGGTCAGCAGCTCCCCGGAGGGGTCTATCTCCTCCACGGTGCCCACATCGCCGTTAAAAATGCCGGCGCCCATGGTGCCGTCGTCCTTTTCCCACAGCACATCGTAGTTGTTTTTGGTCTGCATCACCCGGTCGCCCTCCCGGAAAATGAGGTCGCCGAACTGCTTCTCGTTCTTTGTCCGGGACGGCGGATTCAGCGCCGCCTGGAGGCAGCGGTTCAGCTGCACCGTGCCGCACGCGCCCCTGCGGGTAGGGGTCAGCACCTGGATGTCTTCCGGGGCAATGCCCATTTTTTCCGGTAGCCGGGTCTTGCACAGCTCCACCACCGTGCTCACCATCCGCTCCGGCACCCGGCGGCACAGGAAGAAAAAGTCCCCTTGGTTGGTTTTCAGGTCCGGCCCGATGCCGCCGTTGACCAGGTGGGCGTTGCGGATAATATAGGACTTGTCCGCCTGGCGGAAAACCTCCTTCAGGGCAACCAAAGGAATCCGTCCGCTGCGAATGAGATCGCTGAACACATTCCCCGCCCCCACCGAGGGCAGCTGGTCTGCGTCGCCGATCATCACCAGCCTGCATCCGGGCCGCAGAGCCGAGAGCAGCGCCTGCATCAGCGGCAGGTCCACCATGCTCATCTCGTCCACCAGCACGGCCTCCGCCTCCAGGGGGTCGCTCTCCCCTTTTTTGTAGGTCACCCGGCCCGTCAGGTCGTTGTAGCTCATGCCCAGACACCGGTGGATGGTCTGAGCCTCCCGCTCACACAGCTCTCCCATTCGCTTGGCCGCCCGTCCCGTAGGGGCCAGGAGCAGAATGTCCAGTCCCATTTTTTCAAACAAATGCACAATGGCCCGGGTCGCCGTAGTCTTACCCGTGCCGGGTCCGCCGGTGAGCAGCAGCACCCCAGACTGGGCCGCAAGGGTCACCGCCTCCCTTTGCAGCGGCGCATAGCGAATGCCCTGGGTCATTTCCATTTCCTCAATGACACCGTCCACGCCCCGGACCTTTCCATAAGGGAAGCGCAGCATGCTCAGCAGCTTATTTGCCACAAAGCACTCCGCCTCATATAGCTCCGGGGTGTAGCAACCCAGGACACCCGCCACCTGCTCCTGGCGGATACTTCCCTGCTCCACCATGGTATCCAGGCACATCTCCACCCGGTCCGGCGGCAGGCCGATCAGCTGTGCCGCCGCCCACAGGAGCTTTTCCCGGGGCAAAAACACATGGCCGTTTCCCTGGTTGTGCTGCAATTCATACAGCAGCGCCGCCTGGGTGCGGCAGGGGCTGTCGCCGTCAATGCCCATGCTCAGGGCCATCTCGTCCGCCCGGGAAAATTCCACCCCGAAGCTCTGCCCGGCGAGCAGATACGGGTCCTCCCGGAGCCTTTGCAGTGCCTGGGCCCCAT
>QWBY01004172.1_pt1 | contig 13760 bp, 10 predicted proteins | sample 1972471 | NCBI WGS metagenome assembly QWBY01 (sample SAMN09866722, study PRJNA288562) | Human gut metagenome isolate term6_stool, whole genome shotgun sequencing... | reverse complement strand
AGATAAGTGAATTCTTTGACATGGCAAAATCCTGGGCAACTTTTTGTTGCTCAGGTACTTAAATAGTTTAAGTTATAATAGTGTTGCGGAATTAAGGTTGAATAAGAAAAAACAAATATAAATGTTAGGAACGTGATAAATCACGCCCCTACAAAGTAAAATATCATCATAAAAAAGGAAATGAAAAAAGATGATATGCTTACAAAAAATCAAGACTTACAAAAACAAGAAGAGATAGAATGGAATTAGAATTGCAACCTTTAGGATTACCTCATCATGACAATTACCCTGTAATCATTGCGGGTCCTTGCTCGGCAGAGAGCGAAAAACAAGTAATGACTACGGCTATAGCATTGGCAAAGAAAGGTTGTAAAATTTTTCGTGCAGGTGTTTGGAAGCCACGCACCAAACCTGGAGGCTTTGAAGGACAGGGCGAAAAGGCTTTGCCGTGGCTCAAACGAGTGAAAGAAGAAACGGGTATGCTCATTTCCACAGAGGTTGCAACTCCAGAGCATGTAGAACTTGCTTTACAATATGGCATAGATTTGTTTTGGATAGGGGCTCGTACTACTGCCAATCCGTTTGCAATGCAAGCCTTAGCCGATGCACTTTCAGCCGTGAAAGACATGCCTGTGTTAGTGAAAAACCCAGTCAATCCTGACCTTGAACTATGGATTGGGGCTTTACAAAGGCTGAATCAAGTAGGAATGAAACGTCTTGGAGCCATTCATCGTGGGTTTTCTTCTTACGAAAAAAAGGTGTATCGCAACCTTCCCATGTGGCAAATTCCAATAGAATTGCACCGCCGCATACCCAATCTTCCGATTGTTTGCGACCCAAGTCATATCGGTGGACGCCGTGAACTCATTGAGCCACTTTGCCAACAAGGACTCGATTTGGGTGCCGATGGTCTTATTATTGAAAGCCATTGCAATCCTACAGAAGCATGGAGCGATGCTGAACAGCAAGTAACACCTGAAAGATTAGCGCAAATTATTCCTCATCTTATTGTCCGTGATAAGCACACTACAAGTGAAGAACTGTGTCAATTGCGTTCGCAGATAGACGAAATGGACAATTCGTTGATAGATTTGCTTTCCGAACGCTTTAAGCTTTGTCGTGAAATAGGTCTGTTTAAAAAAGAACATAACATGACTGTGCTGCAATCAGACCGCTACAACGAAATTTTGGAAAAGTATGCCAAGCAAGCCTGTGCCTACGGAATTGATGCAGAATTTGCCGCTCATATTCTCGAAATCATACACGAAGAAAGTGTACGCCAGCAACTTAACATCATCAATCAAAAGTAAATCAAGCGATGAAACGTTGGTTATTATTGCTCGTTTGCTTGCTTCCTACCCTTATTTTTGCACAAGAACGACTAAGAATTGTGGAATGGAATGTAGAAAACTTATTCGATACTGTGCACGATTCTTTAAAGAATGATAGCGAGTTTCTACCCAATTCGCCTCGCCATTGGACTCGTACCAAGTATTGGGAGAAACTCAATAAAATAGGGCAAGGCATTCTTTCGTGTGGCGAAGATTCTGCTTCGTGGACTTTACCTGACTTGATTGGACTTTGCGAGGTGGAGAATGACAGCACCATGATATATCTTACACAACGTTCAAACCTCAGAAAGGCTCGTTATGAATACGTTATGACGGCATCAAATGATGGGCGTGGTATCGATGTAGCCTTGCTTTATTCGCCTTTTTCTTTCCGTTTTATTCATGCAGATACCCTCGCTATCAAGCCAATCAAAGGCATGAAACCCACAAGAGATATACTCCATGTGGTGGGCGAAGTGGCTTCTGGTGATACACTCCACCTTGTTCTTGTCCATGCACCGAGCCGTTCGGGTGGTGAAAAGGTTTCCGAACCTTTTAGATTGCATGTGGCTGAAAACATTTGCAACCTTATTGACTCCATAAAAGCCCAAGAAAAGCAGGCAAATATCTTGATAATGGGCGACTTTAACGACTACTATGACAATGCTTCTTTGCGTAAAATATACGAACATGGAATGGTGAACATATCCAAAAATGCAATAGGAAAGCATGGTGCAAAGGCCACTTATAGATACAAAGGCGAATGGAATAGCTTAGACCAAATGCTCATTAGTCAGCATTTATTACCCAAAGTAAAGCAATGTAGTATTAACGATGCGCCCTTTTTAATAGAAGAAGATAATAAATATGGCGGTGTTAAACCTCGTCGTTTCTACAATGGTATGCGCTATAACGGAGGATTTAGCGACCATTTGCCTTTGGTTTTAGACTTATCACTTTAACTTACCAAAACTTAAACTTCCACTCTATAATCATAGAAAAGATTAATTTCCTTTAATTTCTTTGGTAGTTCATGTCCAATCTGCTAAATTTGCAACGTATGAAGAAGATATTTATCATTGCAGCAACCACACTTTTGAGCATGCCACTATATGCTCAAGATGTTCAAAATGTTAGTCAAAAGACCGACACAACCATTGTTGCCCCCATAGAATCTTCACGTTTGCAAGGAACAAGAGAGGCTACTGAAGCTGAAAAAGAATACGCACGCCGCTTGTCGGAGGCTCGTGAAGAGCAAAAACAAATCGATAATAATTTGCCAATGGTAGACGAATATGGTCAAACCATTACGCCCAACAACTTTGATTATCCCTATTGGAATTATGGTTGGACGGCAGGACCATGGCGATTGCACAAGGGATTGAATGTTAATCTCGGTGCGTCTGTATTCTCAAACTTTGGCAGAGGCGCCCACCATGGGGCTGGTTTCACACAAGATGTGTCCTTAATGTATGTTACTAACCTTTCTAAAAAGGCTACATTAGCCGTGGGTGGCTACTTAACCAATACCATTTATGGTGGCAGTAATTACACCGTAGCAGGTGTAAACGCCTTATTTGGCTATCAATTTGACGAACATTGGAGTGCATATGCCTTTGTACAAAAAGCATTTACATCAAACAATTGCACACCATGGTCTATGGGTTACGGCACATTCAACAATCGTTTTGGTGGTTGGGGCATGGGCTTTGCCCCGATGTATGCAGGTTGGGGCATGGGAATGGCAGCCTCACGCTACATGGATCGCATTGGTGCAGGCGTAACTTACCAATGGGGAGAGCGGAAACAGAATGCTGTTTCTATTAGCTTTGAGTACGACCACCTACCAAATCAACAAGGAAACTTCTACGATTTCAATCGATATAGCTATCCAGTAGGATACTAAAATAACCCAAAAGGCTGATACATTGCACACAAAGTATCAGCTTTTTCTTGCCCAATAGAAGAGTTTACACAACTATAACGCCTTGTGCAATCTTCTATAATATCATTTCAAACATGCCCAATCCCTCTATGGCATTTTTAAATTGGATAGGTGAAATCAAATACTCGTTATAAGTGATGCGAACCAACTTATTTGGAAGATCTACTGCTACCCTTTCGACACCAACGAGCTGTTTGATAGCACTTTCTACTTGGGCTTTACAAAGTTCTGACTGCATGCCATTGACGGCAAAGACTTCTGTTTTCATTCTTAATATAGTAAAAAAAAGGAAGCAAAGTGCCTCCTTTTTGTGAGCGAAAAGGCACTTATTCTTTTTCGTTTGTGTGGGTTTCGGCTTGGCGCAAGATAGCATCTCGGCATTCTTCCATTAACCATTTTGGCGTACTGGTAGCCCCACAAATGCCAACTGTCTGCACATTATCAAACCATTCCATATTGATTTCGTCGGCACTCTCCACTTGGTGAGAGTTAGGATTGATGCTTAAACATTCGTGGAATAACACTTTTCCGTTGCTACTCTTGCGCCCCGCAACGAAAAGTATTAGGTCGTGCTTGGCAGCAAACGACGAAATGTTGGGCATACGATTAGCCACTTGGCGGCAAATGGTATCGAAACTGCGGAATTGAGCCGCCTCCGAAATGTGGGCTTGTATGTATTCTATGATGCGATGAAACTCGTTCAAACTCTTTGTAGTTTGAGAATAAAGGTAAATATCACGATTGAAATCCAATTTTTCTACGTCTTCAAAATTCTCAATTACAATGGCTTGGCTATGTGTTTGTCCCACCAATCCTAATACTTCGGCATGTCCATTCTTACCAAAGATAACAATTTGCGCCGTAGAAGCTCTTTGCTTATTTTTCAATTCGGCTTCTAAATCCACTTTTTCCACGCTCTCTGTGATGTTATTACCATTCTTTTCATATTGGTTTTTAATGCGCCTTTGCAAGGCTAACACCACGGGGCAGGTAGCATCAATTATCTCTATGTTATTCTTTTGAGCCAATTCGTAGGTTTCTGGCGGCTCGCCATGCGCACGGAGCAGTACCGTTGCATCGTGAAGTTCACGCAACTGGTCGTGATTTATGGTAATTAATCCCTGTTGGGTGAGCCTTTCCACCTCCATACTATTGTGAACAATATCGCCAAGGCAATATAGTTTTGTTCCTTTTGCTAATTCTTCTTCGGCTTTTTTTATGGCTGTTGTAACGCCAAAGCAAAAGCCACTTCCTTCATCTATCTCAATTTGAAGCATTGTTGTTATTTACTTTTAGGTGGATTCTATGAATTAGCTTTGCCAGATTTTATTTTTCTTTTCGTGAGCAAAATATAAGAGAGCAAGGAAGTGTAGTGGGCTACACGACTGAACGAACTTACATTTTGATTCGAAAAGAAAGCAAAAGCTGGGAAACCACAACATATAAATAAGTTATTTATCATTATTTTGGTAATTCATAGAACCCACCTTAACTTTAACAGCCCCTTGACGACCTGAATATTCAGGCGCGTAGGCGCATTGAGCAGTACATGTTCCCGACTGATAAGTGCCTTCTCGGTCGATGAAATACTCTGTTTCCACAACGTGAGTACCCTTTTGCATCATGTCGAAATAATAATTTGTGCAGTAATCCTTAGGCGAAATGTAATAACCGCCTTCATATCCGCTTGTTTGCGATATAGGTTCAAGGCACGCAGGACGCTTATCGGAAACTTGAACAAAGTCGTAATCACGGTCGGCAACTATGGTAATGCGCACCACAACCTTATCGCCTACCTTTCCTTGTACCATGTTTTGCACTTTGCCTTCGTTGGTTTTTACAAACAATTCGCGCTTAATGGTCAGTCCTGAGTTGCTCGATTTTATTTCTGTGATAGGCTGGAAGAATTGTGCATAGACTGCTCCCCAACTTGTTCCTTTACTTGTTTTTTCAACCGATAGTGTGTTTACAACTTTCTTTCCGTTACCGTCCTTTGGCGAATTGACAGCAACCGCTTGCGAACTCTTCACATAGCCTATTCCAGCCGTAGCCTTTGACATTTCCATAACCTCGCCGTCAAGTTTCAAAACACTTGCTTCGCCATTATCCATTGCCCACTGTCCATTGTTCATAAATGCCCAAATAGCATTGACAGAGTTCACTGGTGTGTCCCAAGCCTGTGTGCGTTTCGATTGCAAGAGCCAACGTTGAAGGTCTTGTATCGTCTGTTTATCGGTTGGAGCAATGGTCTTAAACGATTCGATAGCTGCCACTTGCGTTGGAATCTTGTAGTCAAACCAACTGTAATAAGCTTTTTTCGTGTCGAAATATCGACCCATTTCTTCTTTATAAACGGTGTATTCCTTGATACTTTGCAGATATTCTTTTGCCTTTTTTGTTTGATTATATTGCTGAAGAATTACGGCTGTGTTTGCCTTTCCGTAGATGGTTAAATCGACAGGCTTCTTCGTTAAAAGATTAATCAGATATGTAATATCAGCGGTTGTCTTGCGTTTTGCCAAAGCATTGCTGTACAGATAGTCGCAAAGGGCATCAGAAGGATAGATCTTTTTATATCCCTTGCGTTCCCATTCTTTCATTTCTTTAACACGTTTTGCTACCTCTCTATCCAAATATTTGAAAGCAAAGCTGAGCAAATCTTCTGTCTTTTCATTGTTTTCGCCCATTAAAACATTCAAGCGTGCGAGGGTTTTAACCACATCAACCGTCATGTAGAAACTGCCACGCATACCGTCCCACCATGAGAAAGAGCCGTCAAGATTTTGCAAACGCTCTAATCCTTCTAATGTAGACGACAGGTTATAGGCTATTTGATTGTCGTCAAAGAAACGCACAAGCATTTGTTTCTGCTCGCTTTCGTTCTTTGCTTCCATTACCCAAGGGGTTTCCTTGAGTGCAAATTCCTTCAAATCTTGATTCTTTTCCAACGCCGACATCATTGAAGTTTCGCTGCCTTCTTCCTTGCGCCATTCCTCTATGGTCTGGCAAATCTTAGGCGATGTTTTCAAAATCTTATTGGCTAAACTATTGGCATAATAGGCTGCTGCCAAGCTAATAGCGTTGCGCTCGTTTGCATCAGCAACGTATGGCAGTGCTTGTATCATCAACCAATTTGGATTATTGGTGTATTCTACGGTCAAACGCTGCTCGGTGGTGTTGGTTGGGAACAATTTGGTAAGGTCAATTTGCTTCGTTCCTGCTTCGTTTTGCGTGAAAGGATAGGTATTTATCACATATTCACGGTTTGGAAGTACTGCCAAATATTGTTGTTCGCCGTCTGAATAATCATTGCCAGCTGCTATAATGCGCACAATAAGCATGGTTTGGTCGGCAATAGAAAGTTTGTTTTCGCTATTTTCTGACAATAAATTTGCCAATGAGAAGGTAGCCGATGTCGTTCCATTTGCTTCCAAAGCATAATCTTTGCTTTCGGTATAAAGCACTTTTTCTGTAGCTGCATCAAGTATTTCGAGTGTTGTCGTACCTTCAACTATCTTGTCTGACGAATTAAGAATGCGTGTTGAAAGGGTTGCTTCATCGCCCATACGAACAAAACGAGGCATATTGGGTTGCACCATAACTACCTTTTTAGCCACTACTTCGTCTGTTATCATGCCGTAATTTATATCCGCATCGTGCGCAAAACCCATGAAACGCCATGTTGTAAGGCTCTCTGGTAAAGTGAATTTCAAACTCACATTACCATTATTATCGGTGTTTAAACGAGGATAGAAGAATGCGGTTTCTTTCAAATTCTCACGCATTTGCACGTTATTGCCATGTTTTTCAACAACCGAAACGCTATCAGCAACGGCATAATCTTCTGAACTTTGATATGCTATATCGGCATCTTCTTTCACAACAGGAGCAGCAAATTTTACCGCAGCACGTTTCATATTAGCATCAGGGGCAGCACTTGTAAGCATTACAGAGGCTTCTGCCACCTCCATTTTGGCATAATTTCTATCAGAACGACCTGCAAATCCATGAACAATAATATCTTCTGCACCAAAACAATTTGTATAATCTGGATTAAACCTTGCAAAACTTACCCTATATTGGGTTAAATATTGGAAAGGCATTGTATGACGTAGCTGCAATAATCCATTTCTAAGGGTATGCCATTCTATTCCATTTGGCAAAATGTTATCATAATTGTCTGAGAAATTCCATAAATGTTCCTCAATTTGGTCTAAACTCTTGTCGTAAAGGGTTGCCATGAGTTGTGCTTTGGCTGGCTTTCCGTCCGCATTGGTTATATTTAGTGTCCATTCTTCCTGCTGTCCTGGTAATAAAAGTAGAACCAATCGTGTGTTTCTATAACAGGGCGTTTATCGTCCATTGAGAATACCACAAATTCATGTTCTAAGGTGTCTGTACCACAAATGGCTTGCAACTTATAATGACCTGAAGACAATGGTTTTAAGTCAATATCCTTATTGGTTTCAACGGTAAGATATTTGCCAAATGTTGCCTTTCCGTTCTTGAATGGAGCAATAGCATAGCAGACTTTGCCCTCAATAGGTTGTCCAGCTGCATTCAAATAATTGAATTTCACTTGTCGCAAACTGTCTTTCAAAACCTTTTCAGGCATATTGCTTGTCAGCAAAGTTGCCTTTGTTCCCAAAGGAAGTGAACGATTTGCCGAACGACTTTCGCCTGCCACATCGGTAACATCGGCTTCTATTTCAAAGTTAAAGAACTGAGTTGCATCTTTTGTACCCTTTTCATTGTCAGGAAAAATGAAAGGAACAACCACCTCAAAGTCGCCTTTTTCATCAGTTACAACGTTGTCTTCATGTACAATTTCATCATCATTGTAACTTCTCCACCACCATACATAACGGCGATTTACATTGTATGCGACCTTAGCCCCTTGCACTGGCATACCTGAATAGGTCTTTGCGTGTCCTTTTATCTTAATGGTGTCGCCAATAGCATACTTGTCTTTGTATTCATCGAGTTCCACAGTGAAGGTGGGACGCTTGTATTCTTCCACCGCAAAGTATTCTCTCGCATCATTGTCGCCAATAACAATAGAATATTGCCCTGTTAATCGTCCTTTTGGCAAGTCAAAATCGGCAGCAGCCGTACCAAATTCATCGGTTAAAACTTCCTTTGTTGCTACATCTTCATAATTTGCATCACGCAATTTCAACGTAATGCGCTCGTTAGCCTTTGCCTTTGAAGTTTGCTTTTTATGGTCTTTTGTATAAGATATAACCGATGCGTGAACGGTTTGCCCTGGTCGGTAAATCTTTCTATCGGTAAAAATCTCATATTCGTTACGGATAGGAGTTTTATCATCTATATAATAATTTGACCAAATTGATGAACTTGGGCACGCCTTATCCTTTTCGGTAGAAACAAAAACATCATTAGGAGCATCAGTTTGATAAGTAAAAAAGGCTTCTCCGTCTTTATTTGTCTTTAAAATTTCAGTTTTGTATTTATCAGAATATCTTATTTCAAATTTCAAACGAATGGTTGCATTTGCCACTGGTTGTCCTTTTTCAGCATCAACCACCACATAACGCAACTTTTTAGCAGGTTGTTCCTCACTTAAAAGCATCAAGTTGGAAACATAATACAAGTCAAATTGTGGTTCTATCCCCTTGTTTGAAGACGACATTTCCAATAGATAAACACCTGTTTCTAAGGCTGGTAACTGCAAAGAATCTTCTATAATTTCGTAATTTTCATGCCCTTTATATTCACGCTGAATAGTTTGGGTGGTTGAGCGTATCAACCTTTGCTTTATTTTATCTAAATCACGCTTGTTATTTGGATTTAAATTATCGCCACCCGTTAAGGTTGTACGAGTTATTTTGAGGGTTAAGTCCTTGATAGCACGTATTTTTACGTCCTTAATAACGCATGGTTTATGAGGTTGTCCAACTGCTTTTTCTGCATAGAACTGGAACATTGGGGCTGTAAAGCGTTTGCGTTCATTGCGCAAAAAGTTCATTTCTTTCCACGTTCCCCAACGTTTTAGTGCATTGTCAATATAGGCTATGCGCTCTTTCTCATTCTTAAATTCGTCAGAAAGGAATCTATATTTCCGTATAGCTACTTTTCCGCAAATAGGGAGGTCGCCAAAACGAGCAATAAGCGAATCTAACGCCGCTATATCATTCGTTGTTTCAAGTCTTTCTAAAGCAAAAATACAAGTTCCTTCACGGTTTCCTACTGCTGCATAATGCTTTTCTGCCTCAGCGTATCGTTCCGTTTCTAAAGCTATAACATGGAGCAAATCGTTGTTGAAGATAGCATCGTTGCTGCCTTTTTCTATTAACGGAGCATATTCGGTGTATTGATGTTTTGCCAATAAAGTAGGATTTGCCATGGCTTTATCAAAATATGCTTTCACTTCATCATCATTTTGGTCGTCGCCACTAAAGAGTTTGCCCAATGCACAATTATAAACCGCATACAAAACCTTATCGGTCTTTTCGGCTTGATTGCACAATTTCTGCAAGCGTTCCTTCTCTGTTTCTATCGAATCGGGCGATATTTGAGTGTAAAGGCTTGATGTTAGCAATTCGGCTGCCAACAAATTACCATACGATTTTTCACCCTTTGCTTTCTTTACAATCTTTTTTAGCACATCAATTTGTGTCCGAGGCAAGTCTTTTCGCTCTGCTTCTTTTACTTGTTTCCACAAATCGCCGTATCCTTGTGCGAATAATTTAAATGACACCATAAACAATAGTGTTATTAGAGTTAATAGTTTCTTCATTACTTCTTGTTTTAGAGTTATCGGCAAAGATAGTAATTTTAGTTTTAACTCTATTATTTTGTTGAATATATATGATAAAAAATGATATTTTTTAATAGTTTTTCATTATCTTTGTCCTTTAACAAAGCCCTGCAACAACGGCAAATGAACTTAAAAATAAAGAAAAAATGAAGCTGACAATATTCAATATCGCACTGATTATCATGGCAGTTTTGGTCATATTATGGCTGATAAAGCGCACAAGAGTGAACAAACAAAAAGAGAAACAATACGTTGAACCTTTACCATTCCAACCAATTCATATTGAAGAGGTTAAAGATTTATACGACGGAACAGAATTAATATGCAAAACAGGCTTTCTCCATTATCAACTAACCATGACAAACGCAGTTAAAGAAGAGACCGAAGGATTGTTTGTGGGAAGTGCTAAAGCCGATCCAAATCACGCTGCACGCATCTTAATTGAGGACGAAACCAACCAACTACGCGGTTATATTGACAATCAAAACGACTTGTATAAAAAGCTCATATCCCGTAAAAAAGCTGCTGTATATGGTTTTTCACGCAAACAAAACGATGATTCTTTCATTGGCGAAGTCTGTGTACGCATAAGATAAAAACACTGCAAGTTACAAAACGAAGTGCAATAACAGGTGAATAAGAAGAGATTTCGGACAAGTATCAACTCAACTTTGTAATCCTCAAGTCTCAGCTGTTTGATTTTCTCCAAGACTCTCCTATCCAAAGCCCTTGGCAGTTTACTCTCTCCTCGGTCTATCTTGACAAGGTCAAAAAGAGGACGGTCTATAAACCCCTCACGAAAAGCCAAGCGACACGCTTTCTTGACCGTTAAAGCCATCTTACGGTAATAGCTTTGCGAATGCCCTAACTTCCCCACGCTGTATTGCTGGAAGCTGTCCAAGAAGTCCTCCGCTAGCTGACCAAAGGTAAGGTTGCTTGTGTGGTACCGCTCTTGGATAAAAGCTTGTAGATGCTTTCGAGCAATGTAGTACGCTGAATGCGAGTGAGCCGTAATCTCCACACCAACAAGTTTCTTCTCGTTCTCAACCATTTGGTCGTATCGTTGTAAGAATGTAGTTCGCTTTGCATCGTGTCTTGAAACTGCTCCTTGATTTCTTTAGCAGAGAACTCAACTCCTCTATCACATAGAGTTTGATACGCTCTCTGTACGGACAGGAGCAACTGCTCCAACTTTGCATTGTTAGCCACTACTTCACGACTCTTGCCATTTAGTCGGCTCTCTCGAGTATTCCACAACTTGGGATTACAAGACTGCTTACTGCTAAACTGAGCCATCGTGCGATTGTGGGTTATTCTTCCCATTATCGGAGCTTGCCCCGACTTATCCAAACCGCTCTTTTTGAGGTGGAGCAACACCTGCATTTTGTCTTTCTGCATACGCTTCTATTTTGTGGGCAAAGTTACCCAGTTTTGAAGCGTTTTTAGTCATGCAAAACATTGTTATTCAGTGCATAAACACCGTAATAGCAGAAGCTTTACCATTGTGCTTATTGCTTTCTGTTGCCTATCGTCGTCTGCTTATATTTGGATAACGATTTGGTAACGCATCTTCTGCACAAATCCACGTTTCTGCACATTTCTTGCCAAAGCTGTTCACAGCAACAATCCGTGTTTCTCTCATATTCTCAACCACTTACCATCAATCTACATAAATCCACCTTTTTCTTGCATTTGCCCATTGATAAAATTAAATTTTTCAACACCAAAAGCAGACTTCTTCAGTAATATATTATAATTTTTCACTTGCTTGCTGCCCCTGTCTTTCTCCGTTTTTTAGCAGTTGGAGTAGATTTATCCTCATTTACTTGCTTTGTAGCAGAAGATTGCGTATCTTTGCGGTCAGAATCATTGCTATGGTTTGATGCGCTGCCAGTAGGCTCGTTGCCTTGTTGAACTTTCTCGGTGGTAACATTTGCAGGAGCAACACCTGTAGTAGAAGTTTCATTCGCGCCCTTCTCCCATAGCAATGGTTTTTTATTTAATCCCTCATAGCGTTCATCCGTTACCAGTCTATTCTTTGGTCTCTGGCTTCGTTCTCTTGCTGCTCTCAATAGGATGCTCCACCTTAACATCACCCTCTGTTTTCACAGAAGAGTATTCCGCAAATGGTTTAGGCTTGCGCTTGCTACTGTCAATCCAATTCTTAAACTTCTCCTTGCTGACTTCGGTAATGTTCCCTAATCCCTGCCAACCGTCCTCGTAGTTGGATAGATAGGCTTTCTTTGCGCTTTCCATATCCGCAAAGCCGTACATCACCTTGTGTTCGTCAAATGAGCCGTCCTTGTTCACTTGGTCGATTACGAATACATTACCACTTTCGGGAGTGTCGGAAAGGAATATATCTATATGGTCTCCGTCCACGCTCTCTGTGCCACGGATATAACCGTATGTGTTATGCATTTCGCTTTCCCACTCTTTGCCGTCTGCATCTTTTCCACGTCTAACACTACCCTTTGGCTGCTCAATAGTAACGTCCATACCATCTACCTTGATGTGTCCTTTCTTGTAATTTCCTGCTTCTTTTTGTGCATCGGTAGGATTGGTGTCCACCTTTGCTTCTTCTTCCTTTCTTTCTTGGTATGACTGATGTTCTGTAGCTACCCTTTCGGCAAAATCCAATATGCTTTCGCCTTCTTTTCTCGGTGCTGCCGCAAATTTATCCTCATTTACTTGCTTTGTAGCAGAACTTTGCGTATCTTTGCCAGCAGAAGATAAACCTTGCGTAGGGTTGGAAAGGGCTCCAACCTCCTTTGAACTTTCAGAGGGCAGTATGAGGAGTTGCCCGTCCTCACGTGAGGCTTGTCTTTTTATTTTTTCTAACCCCCTATCGTCAAGATAATGCCAATGTATTATTTCAACGTTATCTTTGTTGTGGTCTACTTCGAGTAAGACAACCTTGTTATTACCGCTATTATCCTTTACTTTGATAACTACCCAGTTCTTTGGTCTTTTATTTTTTTGGTTTTGCCCATATAATGTTGGGGTGTAAAGAGCTGAACTTAAAATATCACGACTTTGCTCTGGTGTAATATCATTGTGTCGTTGCTTGTTACGTTCAAATATATTTTTCTTTATAACGATAGGTTTGCCATTTGCTCCTACTATTGTGTTTACCTTTTCAACTTTGAGAGTGCCGTCTTCGTTAATAGGATTGCCCTGCTGGTCTTGCTGCTGTTTTATAAAGGCATTGTCAGCAAACAGCTGTGCCTCTTCGGGTGTGGTGAAAACAAAACCATTAACCCCACGGAACGAAGAGTAATAGCCGTTTGTTTGTTTTGCGGCTTGTTTTTGCTGTAAGAAAACATCACGTTCTACACGCTCTTTCCCACGCACTACCCATATATCAACATCTTTCTTTTGATTGTGCTGTTTGGTTATGGAATAGAGTTCATTATCAACATCGGTAGTTTCAGAAGTCTGCTTGGCTTCTTCTTTTGTTTTTTGTTCAACTTGGTGTTCGTTGCTTATTTGTTCTGCTTGTTGGAGTATGGTAGGTTTTACTTCTTCTCCCTCTTCTCCTATTGTGGCTACGTTGAATGTTCTTACTTCTTCGTATGGTGTTAATTGGTCGGCAAGTTCTCCTAACTCTGGCATATCCCTTGCACCATTGTAGAACGCTTTGAGGTAAGGACGTATGGTGTCGCCTAAATCTTCAATCATAGTTTTGGCATATTCGCTAAAC
>QWBY01001568.1_pt1 | contig 13773 bp, 12 predicted proteins | sample 1972471 | NCBI WGS metagenome assembly QWBY01 (sample SAMN09866722, study PRJNA288562) | Human gut metagenome isolate term6_stool, whole genome shotgun sequencing... | reverse complement strand
CAACAATATTGATGTAATATCTTCTTGCTTGATCTAGCCAATCACCCTTGTGTATTACATCTTTGGCATGGATATGACCTTCGATAACATTGAAAGATCCAAAAGCGTCAGCAGAAAATAGGATTCCCTCATTTGTTTCATAAGTCATCATTACTTCTGGCCAGTGAACCATAGGTGTAAATACAAACTTAAGATTTCTCTTTCCTATATTTAATTCGTCACCATCTTTAACTTCGTAGTATCTATCTTTAAAATCATCATTGTAGAATTGTTCATAGAATTTAAATGTTTTTGCATTTCCAACGAACTTAGCGTTTGGCCATTCTTTCATACAAAAATCAATATTTCTACAGTGGTCTGGCTCCATGTGTTCGATTACAATGTAGTCAAGCTCTTCACCGTCTAGGGCAGCTTTGATATTTTCAAGATATCTTCTAGTAAAGGCAGCTTCTACAGAATCCATTAGGACATTTTTTTCATCCTTGATAACATAGGAACTGTATGAAACTCCGTTAGTTAACTCGAACATGTTTTCGAATCTATCAATTCTTCTGTCGTTAACTCCGACCCAATAAATATTATCTAAAACTTCTATTATATTGTGCATTATTTCTCCTTTGAAAACTATTTTTTTAACTATATCTACTATACCAGTAAATCAGGAAAAATAAATTATATATAAATGATTATTATTATCAACAATAATCTAAAATAAATCATTTTTTAAAATAAATTAAAAAAGTATGTTAGAAATAATTTATTTGGGTATATAATATATGAAAACAATTACAATGAATAATTTGAATGATATTAATATAAGGAGTAATTAAAAATGGGATACAATCTACCAGAAGATTTAGAAGAATTTAGAAAAGTTGTTAGAAGTTTTGCAGAAGAAAAAATTAAACCTATTGCATTTCACTTAGACCAAAGCAAAGAATTTCCAAAAGAAATTGTTAAGGAAATGGGTGAGATGGGACTTATGGGAATTCCTTTCCCAAAAGAATACGGTGGAGCTGGACTTACTAACCAACATTACGCTATAGCTGTCGAAGAGCTATCAAGAGTAGATGGTGGTGTAGGTGTAATTTGTTCAGCACATACATCTCTAGGAACATGGGGATTAAACGAGTTTGGTAATGAAGAACAAAAGGAAAAATATCTAAGACCACTTCTTACTGGTGAATCAATTGGTGGCTTCGGTCTTACAGAAGAAAATGCAGGATCTGACTCAGCAGGAACAGAAACTACAGCTGTTCTAAAGGGAGATCATTATGTATTAAATGGTAAGAAGATTTTCATTACTAACGCACCAGAAGCTCAAACTTACCTAGTAACTGCAGTTACAACACCTGGTAAGGGAAATCATGGTATTTCAATGTTTATAGTTGACAAAGACTTTGAAGGATTTACTTTCTCAGAACCATATGACAAACTAGGTATAAGATCATCAGTTACAGCTGAGCTTCACTTTAAGGATGTAAAAGTTCCAAAAGAAAATCTTTTAGGCGAAGAAGGTAAGGGCTTCAAATATGCTATGATGATTCTAGACGGTGGTAGAATCGGAATTGCATCACAAGCACTTGGTATTGCTCAAGGAGCTTACGAATCAGCTAAGGAATATGGACTTGCTCGTGAACAATTTGGTGAAGCTGTAGCTAGAATGCAACACAACGCATTTATCCTTGCAGATATGGCAACAGAACTAAAAGCAGCAAGACTATTAATATATGATGCAGCTAAGAAAAAAGATGCTCACGTTCCTTACGGTATGGATGCAGCTATGGCAAAACTATATGCATCTGATATGGCAGAAAAACTTACATCTAAGGCCCTTCAACTATATGGTGGATCTGGATTTATCAAGGGTGTAGATGTAGAAAGATACTACAGAGACTCTAAGATTACACAAATCTACGAAGGAACAAATGAAATCATGAGACTAGTAATCTCAGGATATATTTTCCCAAGAGTAGCCAAAAAAGAAGCTAAGAAAGATGCTCCAAAGAAAAAACAATCTCAAGTAGGAGATAGAAAACTTGAAATCTTCAAGGGAGATGAAAAAGAAGCCGCTAAAAAACTAGTAGAAGCATTAAAGGCAGAAGGCTTTACTTTCAATAAGAAAGATGTTGACCTAGAAGGTGAGATAGAAAGTGCTGACTCAGTTGTAGCAGCAGGTATGGGTATTGGAGAAGAACAAAACTTAGAATTGATCAAAGAACTAGCTAAAGAAACTGGATCTGTTCTTTCATCTTCAAGACCAGCTGCCCAAGTTAGAGGATATGTTCCAACAAATAGATTTATCGGTCTATCAGGAAAGAAATTCTCCGGAAAACTATATATAGGAGTTGGTATATCAGGAGCTATGCAACACTTAAGAGGAATTCCAAATGCTGGAACAATTGTTGTAATCAACAACGACGAAAGTGCAGCATTCTTTGATAACTGTGACTACGGTATAGTAGGAGACTTCCACAAAGTAGTACCAGCTTTAATAGAAGAAATTAAAAACGCATAATTTAGTATAAAAAAAAGAGACCTTAGTTGGTCTCTTTTATATTATAAATTTTCTCTTATAAATTCTTTAAGTGCCTCAATCAAATCGTCAGAGCTTTTATATATTCTTGGTTTATCAAAAGTATTTCCATCTCTATCGACATAAGATAGACCAGTTATGAGTTTATTTATATACATAAAATCATTTTGGAAGACATCTTTTTTTATTTCAGCTAGTTTGTCGTCTCTGTCATTTCCTGTAAGTCTAATATCTGTATATAGTTGAAAGATTGGGATTCCTCTTTCAAAAGCTATTCCCATTTCACCTGCAAGACCCAAATCAGTTGTATCCATCAAGGCTATTAGTAGATTTGAGTTTTTTAGCCTATCATAATCAGCTAGGAGTATATCAGCTCCACTAGCAAAACCAGCAGATTTATCATTGATTTCTAAGTTGTCAGCTGGATTGTAAAGGTCAATCTTATCACCAAATTCTTTTTCTAGGGCATCTTGTACCTTTTTAGCTTGAAGTCTTTGACCTTCTATAAATAAATCACATCCTAAATATATTTTCATCATATCACCTCAAGATAATTATATCAGATTAGAATATTTACTAAAACTCCTTTATCCAATATAATAAGTAGAGAGGTAATTATGAAAAAAAATATTAAAATTTTATCTACGAATTTTGAAATAGCTCTAGGTGATATTAGAAAAAACCTAGAGACAATTAAAAATATAATAAGTAAAGCAGAAAAGGATGGCGTAAATATCTTATCCCTTCCTGAACTATCATTAACAGGAGCATCTCTTTATGATTTGTATAAGGAAGATTCATTAATTAAGGCTGTGGAAGAAGCCATAGTAGAATTAAAAAACTATAGTAAAGATTTTGACCTGTTATTTTGTGTGGGAGCACCCCTTAGATTATCAGGACTCGTCTATAATACAAGTCTTTTAATAAAAAAAGGAGAAATTCTAAATATATATGTTAAGACAAATCTAAAAGATTATGAGAAGACTGTATTTTGCGATATGATTCCTGCTAGCTTTTCAATTGGTGGAGAAAATATCGAAATAGATCCATTTTATCCAGAAAATATCGCTGGCGTAAAAATAGGAGTAAGCATAGGTGAGGATGAAAAAAATATTATTCCTCAAAGTCTTACTTATAAAGAATTGGGAGCTGATATTATCCTAAATCCCAATGCCTTCGAAAAAATAGTCCTATCAACTGAAAAAACTATTGAAGATATCAAGTTTTTATCAAAAGATGTAGTTTATATTTCAACTGGTACAGGTATTGGCGAATCATCTACAGACTTTGTATATCAAGGGTTAAACGCAATTAGCGATGGCGGCAAGATACAAGAAGTTTCAAATAATGATAGTGTAGTTTATACTAAATCTTTTGATATAGATATTAATTCCAAAAGAGCTTTTACGAATTTTGCTGATGATAATATAAAGCTTGACAAATACCCTTACCTACCAAAAAAAGATGAAGAAAATCTCTTTGTAAGAGATGTATTTGATATTGCATCAGATGCTCTTTTGACAAGGATGGGAAAAATTGGAGTGAAAGACGTATTTATAGGTGTATCTGGTGGACTTGACTCTACAATGGCACTTTTATTCATTGACTATGCCTTCAAAAAAGCAGGCATTGGAAGAGAAAGCATACACGCCTACACAATGCCAGCCTTTGCAACGAGTAAAAGAACAAAGTCAAATGCAAACTTACTTTGTGAGGCTCTAGATATTAAGCTAAACGAGATAAATATATCAGAAGCTGTCAAAGTTCACTTAAAAGATATCGGTCATGACGGAGTTAAACAAGATGTAGCCTATGAAAACGCACAGGCAAGAGAAAGAACTCAGGTTTTATTCGATTTAGCAAATATGTATGGAGGAATCGTAATAGGAACTGGAGATTTGTCTGAGATAATGCAAGGCTTTGCAACATTTAATGGAGATCACATGAGTAACTATTCCTTAAACGCAAGCCTAACTAAAACTCACCTTAGATTTATAGTAGGAAATGTTTCTAAAAATACAGAAAATGACAAATTAAAAGCTGTCCTAGAAGATATCCTAGCTACTCCAATATCACCTGAGCTTAAAAACGAGAGCGAAGAAACTATTAGCCAGAAAACAGAAGACATAATAGGACCTTATGAGTTGATTGACTTCTTTATTTATTACCACCTAGCCTACAAATTAAGTCCAGATGATATTTATAAGAAGGCCGTCCTTGCCTTTGAAGGTGATTATTCAAAAGATACTATTAAAAAATGGCTTAAATCATACTATAAAAGGTATGCAAGTAGTCAGTTTAAAAGAGCAACTGCAGTAGATGGGCCAAGCATAACAGGACTTTCAACATCACCTAGATTAGGTTACAAGATTCCTTCTGATATGTCTGCTAACATTTATTTAGGTGAAATAGATGAAGATTAGAAAAAGAAATCTTGCTCTTGGCTTGGGGCTTGGTGCCCTAGGCCTAGGCTTTTACATTAATAGGCAATGTTTTTATGCTAAGGAAAAAAAGATCACTCTATACTCCCCAAAGATAGATAGTCCTGTAAGGATTACGCAAATTACAGATTTTCACTCTAATGTCCTTTCTAATCTAGGAGAAGTTATAGAAAACATAAGACAATTTGACCCTGATTTTATAATACTTACTGGAGATATCCTAGATTATGGAACAGATAGAAAGATTGAAAGAAGTCTCTTTTTTCTAAAACATTTGAGTTCTTTAGGTATAGAAACTTTCTATATAACTGGTAATCACGAAGAAAGAGGACCTAAGCTTGATTATTTCCTAGAAGAAATTGGAAAGCTTGGCATCAAATATTTAAAAAACGAATCAGTTCTTGTCAAAGATAATAAAATTAACTTGTATGGAAATACATTTTATACGAGGTCTTTTGACAAATATAAAAACTATGATGATAAATTAAATATTATATTAAGCCATTATTCAAAGCACGTAAGAGATAGAGAGAATGTAGATTTTGATTTTGTATTTTCAGGCCATACTCATGGTGGGCAAGTGAGATTTCCTATTATAGGTGCACTTGTAAGTCCAGGCGAAGGATTTTTCCCAAGTTTTGATAAGGGAGTTTATCCTTATAAAAATGGTATAATATATGTTGATAGTGGTCTAGGAAATACATTCTTGCCACTTAGGTTTCTAAACAAAATAGGATATTCTAATATAGAAATAAAAAATGGGTCTGTAGTTTAGTGGCAAAACAAGGGTGTCCGAAGCCAAAGATGGGGGTTCGATTCCCTCCAGACCTGCCAATTTAAGTTCGATTCGTCGAACTTTTTTTATTTGAGAAAATTATATATATATTCCATGTTCGCTTTGATGAATTAATGCAAAATATTGATAAAATTTCGCAAAAGTATATAATAATATAATAAACAAAATAGAAAAGAGGTACTTATGATACTTGGAGTTAGAGATAAAATCTGGATAACAGGATCTCATGGTAGACTAGGATCTACTATATACAGATACTTAGATCCAATTGATGCTGAAATAGTAGCGACGGATAAAAATGAAGTTGATATAACTAACCAAAAGGAAGTGTCTACATTTATAGAAAGACTTAGACCAACTATAATAGTAAACGCGTCAGGTCTGACTAAGAAAAATGAATGTGAGAAAAACCCAGACGAGGCTTACTTATTAAACGCTATTGGAGCTAAAAACATAGCTATAGCTGCCAACCGTCACAAGGCTAAAATTGTCCAACTATCTACTGGAGATGTATTTGACGGCAATACCATAAATCCATACAAGGAAATAGATACACCAAGACCTACAACAGTATATGGGAAAAGTAAGTTCTTGGGAGAAGAATTCGTAAGAAATTTCTCAAACTATTATTATATTATAAGAGTATCAAGACTATATTCTAGGGAAAATTCTTTTGTTGAAAACATAATTGACCAAGCAAAAAAAGGCAAAGTTGTGATGCCTAAAGACAGGATATCATCACCAACACCTGCCTTTGAGCTTAGTAAATTCTTGATAGAACTAATCAAAACAAATAACTACGGCACCTACCATGCTTCATGTGAGGGCTACTGTTCTCACAAGGACTTTGCCCAAGAAGTCATAGATTATCTTGGTCTTGATGCCGAAATCGAAGAAATTATTGATGAAAGTAGGGTAGATATGGTCCCAAGCTTTAGGGGTATAGACAATTATTTCCTAAACATAACTGACGGATATAAGTTTAATGACTGGAAATCTGCTCTTCATGAATATATAGAAAAGGAGGGACTGAATGGTAAAAAATAAGAAAAAGAAATTTGGACTCTCTCAACAAATATTTATATCGTTAATCATAGGAATAGTAGTTGGTATTCTTATACATTATTTCATGCCAGAAGGCCATTTCCGTGATGATATTTTGATAGAAGGAATATTTTACACAATCGGACAAGTTTTTATTAGACTCATGCAAATGCTAGTAGTTCCACTGGTGTTTTTCTCTATAGCAGATGGCTGTAGAAACCTAGGGGATACAGAAACATTGGGTAAGGTCGGAGTTAGAATTGTGGCATTTTATATATGTACAACTGCCCTTGCAATATTTCTTTCCCTAATGCTTGCAAGAGTTATAAATCCAGGAAAAGGAATGAATTTAAGTCTTGGAGCTAATGAATTTGAAGTAGATAGCGGAGAAGAATTTTCAATATCTAAAACAATTCTAAACTTCGTTCCAACCAATCCAATTGGAGCATTAGCCAATGGAGAAATGATTCAAATTATAATATTTGCAGTTATTGTGGGTCTATTAATAGCATCTATGGAAGATAGGCTTATGACCCTAGGAAATGTCGTAACAGAAATGAACGATCTTATGATGGGAATGACAATGTGGGTTATGAAACTTGCACCAATTGGAGTATTTTTCCTAATAACAAGGACTTTTGCCTCATTAGGTTATGATGTAATCATATCCATGTTATCATATATGGCTACAGTATTAGGAGGACTTGCTGTTCAACTAATTCTTGTTTACATGCTATTATTGGCAGCATTTACTAGAGTAAATCCAATAAACTTCTTAAAGAAATTTGCTCCAGTAATGACTTTTGCTTTTTCAACTGCCTCAAGTAATGCCACAGTTCCGGTAAATATCAAAACTCTAGAAGAAATGGGAGTGGATAGAAAAATATCATCCTTTACAATTCCTCTAGGAGCGACCATAAATATGGACGGAACTGCAATCATGCAGGGAGTTGCAGTAGTATTTATAGCAAATGCCTATAATATTGACTTAACAGCAGCAGACTTTGCGACAGTTATCCTAACTGCGACAATTGCATCAGTAGGTACAGCAGGAATCCCGTCAGTAGGACTAATAACTCTATCCATGGTACTACAATCAGTAGGACTTCCAGTAGAAGGAATTGCTATGATTATGGGTATAGACAGAATCCTAGACATGGCGAGATCTGCAATAAACATATCAGGAGATGCTTCAGGAACAATAATAGTAGCAAATTCTGTAGGTGCCTTTGATAAAGAAAAATTTGTAAGAAAAATAGAAAAATAAGAAAAAATCGGCAAAAGCTTATAAAAAGCTTGCCGATTTTTTTGAATTTGAAATAATTTTAGAATAAGGTTTTGAAAAAAGGAAATTATAAAAGAGGACAGAAATCCTAATAAGTTAAAACTAAATGTAGGTCAAGATAGTTGAATTTATCATGATTCGCCTTATTTTATTTTCTTCTGACAATCAGGGCAAATACCTGTAAATTCGAAATTGTGGCCGTTTATTATAAAGCCAGTGTCTTCTTGTATTTTTTCTTCTATGGGATGGATTGGGCAATTATCCAGGATAAACTTTTTGTTGCAAATAGTACAAGTTATAAAATGTTTATGGTTTTCATTGTTTACTTGATAGTAGCTTATTCCGTCGACATTTGTTGTTTTTAATAAAATTTCATTTTCTTCTAGGGTATTTAAATTTCTATAAACGGTAGATAGATCTATATTAATTTTATCTTTTATTAAATCAAAAATCTCTTCTGCAGAAATAGGATGACCTTCATTTACCAAGGTTTCTGCTAATATCTTTCTTTGTTTAGTTAATCTCATTCCCTTATCTTTTATGAGTTTTTCTATATCCACGTTCTCACCTCCATAATATTATACTTTTATTTGACAGATAAAAAAATGAGCATATAATCTTAAATGCAAACAATTTGCAAGTAAAGGAGAAATTATGAAAGCAAAAAATTTATTTACAGTTCTTGCTCTAGTTGTTACACTTACAGCTTGTGGAGCAAATACGGATACAAAGACAAATGAAAATGTTGATGATTCTAAAAAAATAGAATCTAAAGTAGAAGAGGGAAATGAAAAAAATCAAGAGAATGAAAAAAGTGTAATTTACACATCATTTTTCCCTATATATAACCTTGCTAAACAAATCGCAGGTGACAAGTTTGAGGTAAGATCATTTACCAATCTAAAGACAGAAAGCCACGGTTTTGAACCATCTGCTAAGGAAATTGCAGAATTATCCAATGCAAAATTGATGTTTACAAACGGTGCCGGCATGGAAGAATGGGAAGAAAAGGTAAAAGAATCTACTGATGTTGAATTTGTAAATACAAGCGAGAGTATTGATTTAATAAAGGCAACAGAAGAAGACCACGAAGATCACGATCATGCTCACGAAGAAGACCATGAAGAAGCGGATCACGACCATGAAGATGCGGATCACGATCATGAAGATGCGGATCACGATCATGAAGATGTAGATCACGACCATGAAGATGCAGATCACGATCATGAAGATGCGGATCATGACCATGAAGATCATGATTATGAAGAAGGTCATCATCACCACCACCATGGAGAATATGATCCACATACATGGTTAGATCCAGCTAATGGAAAGGCTCAGGCAAAAGTAATAGCAGATAAATTATCTGAAATAGATCCAGCTAATAAAGATTATTACATGGCAAATTATGAAAAGATTGCGACTGAACTTGATGAAATTACAAATGAATACAAAGATAAGTTCGCTAATGTAGAAAATAATAAGTTCATTGTTCCTCACCAAGCTTTCGGATATGTAGCTCGTGAATTTAACTTAGAACAAATTCCACTAAATAGTTTGACTTCAACTGGTGAAGCAGGAAGCAAAGTCTTAAAAGAAGTTTCAGATATGGCAAAAGATGAAAAGATCAAAACTGTATTTTATGAAATGGGCGGATCAGATAAGGCGGCTAAGACCCTAGCAGATGAAATAGGTTCTGAGGCAAAACCAATCAGTACTCTTGAGTTTGCAACTGATGAAGAACTAGACTCAAACAAAACTTACCAAGAAATGATTAAAGAAAATCTCGAAGCTATATATCAATCTTTGTCATAATATAGTATATTATAGTATATGAGATTACTAGAAATTAAAAACCTTAAATTTGGATATGAAGAAAATTTAATATTAAACGACATAAATTTAAATCTTGATGAGGGAGATTTCGTAGCTATAAGCGGAGAAAATGGATCTGGAAAGTCCACTCTAATCAAATTAATACTAAAAGCAATCAAGAAAGATTCTGGAGATATAAAGATTTTAGGAGAAAATATAGAGGATTTTAACAACTATGAAAAAATTGGATATGTTCCTCAGGTGAACGACTCTTCAAAGATTTCCTTCCCTGTAACTTGTGAAGAGTACGTTAGCCTAGGTCTTTATAAGAAGTTTAACTTTTTCAATATGCCAACTAAAAAAACTAGACAAAAAGTAAAAAATGTATTTTCCTCCCTGGCTATTGAAAATCTTATGAAAAAAACCTTCAAAAATTTATCCGGTGGTCAACAACAAAGAGTTATGATTGCAAGAGCTTTGGTATCTACCCCACGAATATTAATATTAGATGAACCAACGGTAGGAATTGATGCCAAACACAAGAAAGATTTTTTAGATTTACTTTATCATTTGAATAAAAATCACAAAATTAGTATTCTAATAATCAGCCATGAAATGGAACTTATCAAGGATTACGTTACAAAAACAGTATACCTAAAAGAAGGGAGACTTGTATATGCTTAGTTATGATTTTATGCAAAGAGCCCTTCTTGTAGGGCTTATGTTATCTATAATTATTCCAATGATAGGAATAGTTATGATAAATAGGAAAACATCTATGATAGGCGATGCGCTTAGCCATTCGTCCCTCTCAGGTATAGCTATTGGATTGATATTCGGGATAAATCCCTTGTGGACGTCGCTTATAATATGTATCATTGCGAGCTTTGCAATAGAGATTATTAGGAGAAGATTTGACCAGTATGGCGATATGGCAACTGCAATTGTAATGTCAACTGGAATTGGTCTTGCGGCAGTACTATCAGATTTTACACCTGGTGGAACAAGTTTTGAATCCTTCATGTTTGGATCAATAACGACTGTCAGCGTAGATGATCTAATCCTTGTTGGTGTAATATTTGTTCTAGTCGTTGTAGTTTCTTTGTATTTTTACAATGCTTTATTGTATAACTCTATAAATCCAATGATGTCTAGGCTATCTGGAGTAAAAACTGACCTTGTAGATTCAATTTTTACTCTAATGACAGCTATAACAGTTGCGATTTCTGCAAAGACAGTAGGAGCTTTGATGATAACATCACTTATGGTTATACCAGTTGCAACCTCGCTACTTGTAACAAAATCATACAAATCGTCTTATATACTAGCGATAATATTATCCATATTATTTATGATTAGTGGTATAACGGCAAGCTTCTATCTCGGAGTAAAACCAGGTGGATCAATAGTTTTAGTATCTATAATAGTTTTAATAATAGTAAGTTTATTTACAATGATTAAAAGAAAAATGTTAGTTAGAAAATAAAATGAATATACGAGAAAGAGTAGGCTTAGGCCTACTTTTTTAGTGTAGTATAATAGATATATGAAGGAAGGTAAATATGAAAATTATTATATCACCAGCAAAAAGATTCAAACATTTTGATAATATAGAAACAAGTTCTATATTATTTCCAGAAAAAACAGAAAAATTAGTAAATAAAATTAGAAAACTATCTATGAATGAGATAGGAAATTTAAATAAAACAAATGATAAGTTGACTGAAAAGGCGTATTTTGATTATCAAGAATTCGATTTTAATGATATGCCTAATCCAGCACTTTTTTCCTATGATGGACTCGTATTTAAACAATTTAATATGGGAGATTTCAAGGATAAAGATTATCTAAACAATCACCTTTATATTATCTCTGCTTTATATGGTGTACTAAAGCCATTTACGGGAATAAGGGACTATAGACTTTATTTTGACAATGACATGATAGATCTATACAAGTTCTGGGCAGATGATATTTATAAAGAAGTTTTTAGGGATAATGATTTGGTTATAAATCTTGCTAGTAAAGAATATGCCAAAACTATAAAGCCTTACCTTAAAGAAAATGATAAATTCATTACAATTGACTTTAAGGATGAGAAAAATGGCAAACTCAGGTCAGTTGTCGCTTGGACCAAACAGATGCGAGGAAAAATGCTTAGAGAAGTAATTATAAAGAAAATTACTGATCCGGAAGAAATTAAGAAAATTGAAATAGATGGATATATCTTTGATCCCTTTAACTCTACTGAAGATGATATGGTATTTGTTAGGAGAGAAATTTGAGATTATTACATTTATCAGACCTTCACATAGGAAAAAGTATTGGTAACTATTCTCTAATTGACGATCAAAGATTTGCCCTAAAAGAGATAGTTAGAATAGTAGAAGAGAGAAAGATAGACGTAGTTCTTATAGCTGGGGATATTTTTGATACAAGTATCCCAAGTTCAGATGCCTTGAGTTTGTATTCAGATTTTTTAGATGAACTTATTTTTAGACTAGATAAAAAAGTACTTGCAATAGCAGGTAACCACGACTCTTCCAAGAGGCTTGATATCAACAAGAATTTCTACAGGTCTAACAATTATTTTCTAGTAAGTGAGCTTGAAAAAGAACCAATAATTTTAGAAGATGAATATGGAAAGATTAACTTTTATCTGATTCCCTTTATTTCCCTTGCAAAGGCAAAGGCAGAAATTGATAGCGAGATTGATAATTTTACAGATCTTTATAGAAAAATACTAAAAGATATTTCCTATGAGGATAGAAATGTATTAGTTAGTCATTGTTATGCATCTAATATGGGAATTTATGATGAGGAAGTCTATGATGATGGGCAAAAGCCACTTACAATTGGCGGAAGTGATGCTATGGATGCAAATTTATTTATGAATTTTGACTATATAGCCTTAGGTCACCTCCATAGAGCACATTTCGTGATTGATCCAAAGATCAGATATTCTGGTACCTTTATGAAATATTCTTTTGATGAAATAATAGGAGACAAAAGCGTAACTATAATTGATTTGACTAAGGATGTTGATATAGAAAAAGTACCTCTAAAAAACTTGAGAGACTTTGAAGTTAGAAGAGGAAAATTTGAAGATATTTTAAAAAGTGAGGCAAGCGATAATTATATCAAGTTTATCTTAGAAGATGATTACACGATTGAAAATGCTATGGCAAAACTAAAGTCTAAATTTCCCCTAGCAGTTTCTATAACTTATGCTAACAAGGCAGTCTTTAGTAGAGAAGATACCTTAGATATTGATATTGAAAATAAAGATGCTGTTGAACTTTTTTCAGATTTTTACAAATTCAAAATGGATGAAGATATGACAAGTGATGAAATTGAAAGTCTAAAGAGGATAATTTTATGCGACCAAAAAGACTTATAATGAGAGGATTTATCACCTACAAGGATAAGGTTGATATAGATTTTTCAAAATTATATGACAAAAAAATATTCTTAGTATCTGGTGATACAGGATCAGGTAAGACTAGTATTTTTGATGCTATAAGTTTCGCTCTTTATGGAAAAGTGGCAAGAAATATCTCAAGTGATAGGTTAAGGTGTGATTTCTTGTCAGAAGATGATCCTTACACTTTTGTAAGCTTAGAATTTGAGGTTAAAGATAAGACTTATCTGATAGAAAGAATACCAAGACAAGTAGCTAAGAAAACTAAAAAAGCTCAAAATATTGGAAATTCAGTGAGCTTTTTTGAAATAATTGATGGAGAGAAGAAATTTATATCTGACAAGCAAGGAGAAACTGATCTCGCTGTAAAAAAAATTATAGGATTAGATGACAAGCAATTTTCAAAAGTCATGCTCTTAGCCCAGGGACAATTTC
>QWBY01001562.1_pt1 | contig 13804 bp, 20 predicted proteins | sample 1972471 | NCBI WGS metagenome assembly QWBY01 (sample SAMN09866722, study PRJNA288562) | Human gut metagenome isolate term6_stool, whole genome shotgun sequencing... | reverse complement strand
GACCATGAGCGCAGAGCTAGTAGCCGCACAGGTACGCAAAGCAGGGCATAAGCTACGCATTTCTAAGGACGTTGCCCACACCTCTGTTACCTGCACGATTGTCCGAGCTGATGACCCAGATTATCCATTCACTGTCACCCGTGATGCTGCATGGGCTAAGCAGATGGGGCTTACGTCAAAGGACAATTACCAAAAACAACCTCTTACCATGCTCACGTGGCGTGCAATTACCGCTTGCGCCCGCGAAGCATGCCCCGAAGCTCTCTTTGGTGCAGGATACACGCCAGATGAAATGCACGACTTTGACAGCGCACCAATCGAGCAACATGTGACAGCGACCGTAGAGTCTGTGCCAGCAAGTCCTGAGCCAGCTCAGGGCAAGAAGAGCGGACTATCAGAGGAAACACAGGCTTTCATGCGCGACGCTTCCGCGCACTACGCAAAAGAGCACGGTATCACGCCCAACGAGGCGGCACACGCAATCATTGACGCCTGCGGTACGCCAGTTGATAGCGATGTCTATCTGCAAACAGTCGGTGATTTCGTCATAGGAGCGCCAGCGGCACCAGTGGCTGAACCTCAAATAGAGAACGGATGGACTCAAGCATGAGCGACATCAACATTGTTGTACTCACGGGAAATCTTACCCGCGACCCTGAGCTAAAGGCTACGTCTAGCGGTTCGTCAGTGCTTGACTTCGGTATTGCGAGCAATCGCAGCACCAAAAACGCCAATGGCGAATGGGAAGATGTACCAAACTTCATCGACTGCACTATCTTTGGCAAACGTGCTGATGCTCTTGAGCAATATCTCGCTAAGGGGATGAAGGTCACGGTTGAAGGCGAGCTGCGCTATTCGTCCTGGACAGATAAGGACGGGAATAAACGCTCAAAGCTCAAGGTTGTAGCAAATAACGTCATCCTGCCGCCACGTCAAAAGGATAGCCAGCCTGCCTATCAGCAGCCCGCCCATGCGCAACCGGTGTATTCACAGGCACCTTATCAACAACCACCTGCATACCAACCAACGACGCCAGCCTATACACCGCCACAGCAGCCACCACTACCCACTTACACGTCAACGCCACCTGTAGCGCCTTACAGCGCCCCACAGCAGCCACCCGCAATGGGTGTCTATGACGAAGATATACCGTTTTAATAGGAGATAAGAATGACTAGCACAGACGAGCGCCGAGAAGTGGCGCGAAGGCTGAGAGACAACGCGGGGGAGGACGCTCAGTGGATTATCCCTTGGGCGGTGTTTAACGATGCACTTGTACACGATTCTATCTCTCTGATTAATCGCCTTACAGACCTCATTGACCCCGTGTGCGAACTTGACCTTGATACCGGCATGGAGCGCGTCAAGTGTTCGGCGTGCGGAAAGGCTGTTCCGTACGGAGCAAATCTGCTTGAGGTGAAATATTGCCCCCACTGCGGGGCACGGGTGGTGAGCTGCAATGATTAGCACTCTCAAGCCTTGCCCCTTCTGCGGGGGCATAGCGCACATTAGGCGGAAGATTCGCTACCGCACGAATGATGAGCACCCAGAGGCGACAGTCTTGGACTTCGATCCAGGCGTGCCAGAGTGTGGTATCGCCGAGGGCTACAGAGACAGCACCGTGCAGGTTTGTGATTGGTCTTTCGGCTATCAGGCGTGGTGCGGTCGCTGCAAGGCCAAGCTCCCGTACAAATGGGGGCCATGGCACAGCTACAGCGAGGACGAGTTAGAGACACTCGACAGGAGCGACTTCTCTCGCCACACACCCACAGCAGAGGACGAGCCAGCCAAAGACGAGGCTGTCAAGGCATGGAATAGGCGCGATTACTACGACTTCGCATGGCACAGCAAGAAGGAGGATGGTGAGTAATGCCAGTCTTAATTCAAGATGACATGCTTGAGGCTGCTTCCATGATGACCAAGAAGCAGGGGGGCGAGTTTTTGCTCGCTCTCCTGCGGTACGGGTACACAGGTGAAGAGCCTGAGGGCAAGCACTCATGGTTACCTACGTTTGCCACATGCAAGAGTCGTATTGACATGAGTAAGCGTGCTCGTGAGCGTGCACAAAACATGGCAAATGCTCGCTACTCCAAGCGCGATGATGCACAAGCAGAATGCACAAGCAGTGTGCATAAGCATGATGCACAAGCAGAATGCACAAGCAGTGTGCATAAGCATGATGCACAAGCAGAATGCACAAGCAGTGTGCCTGTGCAGCATCCTGAGAATGAGTATGAGTATGAGAAAGAGAATAAAAAGAAAAAAATAATAAAAAAGAAAAAGTCAGCTCCACCAACCGTCGAAGAGGTTGGCGCCTACGTCGAAGAACACGGCCTCACCCACGTTGACCCTGAGGCATTCGTTGCCTACTACGCCTCGCAAGGCTGGAAAAAAGCCAACGGGCAAGCGCTCACAGATTGGAAGATTGCCTGCTCAGGGTGGAATTCTCGCGCTAGAAATCGTGGTGAGCCACCAGCGAGAGCACGTGACACAGCATCCAATCTAGGCGGCAAATACGCAGCCTATTCGGGGGAGGTGACACCATGAGCGTGCTAGCGGCATCACTCGCAAGAATTGCGCAGGCAAGCGCCCAAAAACGGCGCTGGAATCTCTCGTCAGATGGCAGCAGCGTTTTTGTGGGAAACAGGGTTTTCCCAATCGATGAGGCGGGGATTGATACCTTCCTTGCCACCCATCAGGGCAAAAGCGTGAATCCGCAGGAAATCACCGATGCCGAAGCAGCCCAGTTGAAGCCCGCAGAAGTGCCGTTTGATGTGCGCATGGCCCGCATCGGCGTGCCGAGTGCTTACTGCAACGTCCCGTTTGTGAGCCGCTATCTCGATGCTTTGCAAGCGGGGCGAGGGCTTTGGCTCTGGGGTACAGCAGGCGTTGGCAAGACCTTCAAAGCCTGCTCTGTGCTGGCTTCTTGGATGGCATCTGGCGCAGGTAAAGCTGCATTTGCGACAGCCCCAGGGATGCTCCGTGAGCTGAGAGCAGCAATCGGCGAGGGGCGTGAAGGCGCAGTTGCAGGGCATTACGCGCTAGTGCCGCTTCTTGTGCTTGATGATTTGGGCCGAGCACTGCCCACAGAGCTTGCCATCACGCAGCTGTTTGAGGTCATCAATGCTCGCTCTGCTTACGGTCTGCCGACCATTGTCACCTCACAGGAGAGTCCGAGCGACATGGTAAAAGCTCTCAGCAGTAGGGGAGACACAGAAGGCGCTGATGCTATTGTTTCGCGCCTTGTTGGCTCTTGTGAGGTCATCCACATGACAGGAGCCGACAGGAGGCTTACGCCCAATCGCTAAGGCATCTAGCAATGAGTTTTTAAAGGAGGAAAAGGGTGAGTCAGGGAGTAAAAAAACCGCAAAACTTGGGGCATTTGCCCCAAGTGCGAAATCACACAAAACATTCACATAAGTGGGAAAAGTGGACTAAGAAAGAGATTTCGATACTCCTTGCCCATCCTGACATGACCGCTGTGGAATTACACAAAGGCTTTCTCCCCAGACATACTCCAAAAGCGATTCAGCGCATGCGCGAGCGCAGAGGACGTTACAGCGCAGAGAGCAAGCGGCTGTGCTGCAAGTGCCACACTCGCCCCGTATGGGTTGAAAGCCCCGCCGCAAATCGACTGGGGCTTTGCAAGGGCTGCTACCTCGATGAGGAAGAGCAGCGCCTTGCGGAGGTCAAGCGCGATATCCGCATTAGGCAATGTAGGAGCAGGTACCGCAGGAAAAGCAATGGAAACTCATAGGGCTAATGACACAACTTAAAAGGGGAGGAGAACGGTCTCACTCCCTTTTTTTGTGCGCATTTACGCAGGTAAACGGCTTATCAGCTTGTGACCATGCCGCGACAATAGCAGGCATGAAGACTAGAAGACGTGCAAAATACCAGCGCTGGCTAGAGCCTGCAAACATCGAGCGCATTGTCAATTGGGCAGCGCATGGATGCACCATGGAGGAACTTGCCAACAATCTCGGCGTAAGTCGCTCGACTCTTTCGCGGTGGGTTGACCAGGTTCCGCCTATTGCTGATGCTGTGAGCCAAGGGCGAGCACTGTCTATCCAAGTTATCGAGAACTACCTTTTCCGCAGCGCCACAGGCGATGTCTATGAGGAGACGGAGACCGTAAACCCTGACGGCTCCAAGATAATCAAGCGGCGCAAGATGCCGCCTTCTGTGTCGGCGCAAATCTTCTATCTCAAAAACCGCGCGGGATACCGTGATAATCCGCCTGATCTACCCAACCAAGGCGAGCAAATCAACGATGACGCGCTGAGCGCAAGCCTTATCGAGCGAGCAAAGGAGCTTGATAAGCATGCTCAGTAACAAGCAGGAATCAATACTTGCGTTTCCCTATACGCACTATGACGCGCTGGTGTGCGACGGCGCTGTGCGTAGTGGCAAAACCTCGCTCATGACAGTTGCCTTCATTGACTGGGCAATGAGGGAGTTCCAAGGGCAGAGGTTCGGTATCTGCGGCAAGACGATAGACTCCGCAAAGAAGAACATCATCATGCCCTACACCGTCATGACCTATCCCAGGCACAAAGGCTATGCAATCAAATGGCATGGCCAAGACAAGGTGCTTGAGGTCAGGCGCGGCAACACTGTGAACTGGTTTGAGGTCTTCGGTGGCAAGGATGAAGCAAGTTACATGCTCATCCAGGGACGCACGCTTGCTGGTGTCTTGCTTGATGAGGTTGCGCTCATGCCACAAAGTTTCGTCAATCAGGCGCTGGCGCGTTGCTCTGTCGAGGGTGCCCGCCTATGGTTTAGCTGCAACCCTGACAGCCCAACGCATTGGTTCAAACGTGAGTGGATTGATGGTGCAGCAGATCGTAACGCGCTCCATCTGCACTTCTTGATGACCGACAACCCAAGCTTGTCCCAGAAGACCATTGAGCGATACGAGAGCATGTACACAGGTGTGTTTTATCGCCGCTACATCAAGGGCGAGTGGGTTAAAGCAGAAGGCTTGGTATATCCACTCTACGAGGACGCAATTGAGGACGCTGCAGGCCCTGAGCCTAGTGAGGTAAAGCGCTGGGCGGTGTCGGTTGACTACGGCACGCAAAATGCCTTTGCAGCGCTGCTCTGGGCGTATGACGGCACGGTGTGGCATGCGATAAAGGAGTTCTACTACTCAGGACGCACGCAGGGTCATCAGATGACCGACCCTGATTATGCAGACGCGATGTTAGCTCTTGTGGCAGACGTTCCAACGCCTGAGGTGGAAATCATCGTAGACCCGTCTGCAACGTCTTTCATGGCAGAGCTGCGCCGCCGAGGGCGTTTCCGTATTCGCCATGCTCGCAACGATGTTATGGACGGGCTGCGAGAAACAGCAGCGTGCCTACAAGCTGGTCTTGTACGCATCGGCAGGAGCGCCTGCCCTTCGCTTGTGTCAGAGCTTGGCGGTTACGTCTGGGATGAGTCGCATGGCGATGGAGAGCGCCCACTCAAGGTCGATGACCATGCCTGTGACGCCCTTCGTTACTTCGTAGCGACAATGCGCATAGCACGGGCGCTTGACGCAGGTAAAGCCCATTACACAAGCATTTTTGGATGATTGGATAGACATGGCCGACAAGATGACAACGTGGCAAGACTTTCTCAAGGCTAAGCAGCGCGGAGGGGTTGAGAAGTTCATCCTCTCAGCGATTAGCGCCCACAAAGGCAGTGAACTATACGCCGTAGCGCTCAACGCAGACAAGTACGACAAGCAGCGCAACACCACGATTAACGATTATGTGCGCACCATCTTCACGCTTACAGGTTCGCCTGTGGAGGACTACACCGCTAGTAACTCCAAGATTGCCAGCAACTTCTTCAATCGCCTCAATACACAGCGCTTGAGCTACAGCCTTGGATCTGGCGTGAGCTTTGCCGGGGACGGCACAAAGGAGGTGCTAGGGCAGACGTTTGACAGCGACCTGCGCGGGTGGGCATATGCTGCGCTCATTCATGGTCTGGCGTTTGGCTACTGGTCTGGCACGCGTCTATACACCTTTGAGGTAACCGAGTTCGTGCCGCTCTGGGATGAACTAACAGGCGCTCTTATGGGCGGAATTCGCTTCTGGCAGATAGATAGCATGCGCCCTATGTCGATTACGCTCTACACACCTGACGGCTACAGCGAGTGGGTGTATGGGGAGCAGCAGGGCAGCCGTGGTAAAAAGCTTGTGCAGACAAAAGAGCAGACTGCCTACCTGCTTACCGTGTCGCGCTATCCCGACGGCATGACCGAGGTAGTAGGTGAGGATAACTGGGGCGGCGAGCTGCCTATTGTCCCTATGTGGGGCAGCCGTCTGCACCAGTCAACGCTCATCGGCATGCAGCAAGCGATTGATTCTTACGATCTCATCCAATCAGGCTTTGCTAACGACCTTACAGACGTGTCGCAGATTTACTGGATTGTCGAGAACTGCGGCGGCATGTCTGACGCCGACTTAGCGCGCTTCCGCGACCGCTTGAAGGTGCTTCACATTGCGCCTGCTGATACTGACCAAGGCGGTAAAGTAACGCCTTATCAGCAGGAGATTCCCTACCAGGCACGCCAAGCGTATCTTGAAGGCATTGAGCGCCGTATCTACCGTGACTTCGGTGGGCTTGACGTGACAGCACTCTCTGCCGCAAGCAAGACCGCTACGGAGATTGAAGCGGCATACCAGCCAGTAGACGAGAATGCAAGCGACTTTGAATTCCAGATTAGCGCTGCCGTTCAGCGCTTGCTTGCGCTTATTGGTGTCGAAGATACACCTATCTTTAAGCGTCAACGTGTGTCTAACCAGCTTGAACAAGTGCAGATGATTGCCATAGAGGCGCAGTGGCTCGACCGTAAAACCATTCTGGCCAAGCTGCCTAATCTCACGGCAGACGAGGCACAGACCATTCTTGAGACGGTTGATGCAGAAGATGTGGCACGCATGGCCACGCTAGAGCCTGAGGAATAGCGCATGGCTGATGTTGTCCACGAAGCGGCAGACAAAGAGATAACGCGCCTTGCACGTCTCATGGCCAAAGAGTTTAAGGCTGCTCACGACTCTATGGCCAAGCGCCTTGAAAAGCAGCTTGCAGATTATGAGCGTGAACTTAAGCAGTGGAAGCAAGACGTTAAGAGCGGCAAGCGTACCGACAAAGAATTTAAGGCATGGAAGAGCGCACGCACAGCCGATTTAGGCAGGACGCAAGGGCTTGTCGATGCTCTAGCCCGCGACCTTGTAAAGGCTGACCAGAAAGCCACAGGGCACATCAAGGAAGCCCTTCCAAGCGTCTATGCCGAGAACTACAACTTTGGTAGCTATCAGGCACAACAAGGCAAGGTGATTAGCAGCTTTGCCCTGTACAACGAGGATACGGTAGCTAACCTCATGGCAGAGGATAAGCGACTGCTACCAGCACCTACAGTCAATATCTCAAAGGATATGCGTTGGAACTCATCGCACATTAGAAGCGCTCTTACTCAGTCGTTCCTTGCGGGCGAGAGCATCCCGCACATGGCTAAGCGGCTGCAGAGCGTCACGGACATGAACACACGCTCGTCTATTCGCATCGCCCGCACAGCTATTACAGGGGCAGAAAACCGCGCTCGCGTTGACTCTTACGTATCAGCTAACGATATGGGTATCCAGTGCGAAAAGCAGTGGATGACAGCCCTTGACAGCAGGACACGCGAGAGTCATAGAGCGCTTGATGGTCAGCACGTACCACCTGATAAGAAGTTTGATAACGGCTGTAGGTTCCCTGGTGACCCTGAGGCACCAGCAGCAGAGGTCTACAACTGCCGTTGCACGCTTGTTGCCTATATTCCTGGTCATAACGTCATGGAAGGCCGTGAGCAGCAGCGTGTGGGCTCTCTTTCCTATGAGGAATGGAAAGCAGGAGTAAAAGAGCAGCAACCAGAAGCAGCGAGCGGCAGAAGCCTAGAGAAGTTCCTAGAGCTACCCAGCGTGCAACAGCGCACGAAGGCGTCTGGTGTGAGCAAGAAGAAGCTCGCAGGCGCCATGCGTGAGGAGATGCGTTCACAGGGCTTTAATGATTTAAGAGCATTTAAAACGTTGCCGAAGCGCCAGCAGCAGAGTGTTTTGAAAGATGCGGTTGAGCTGCTACGCAAGAGCACCAACCCAAGACGAGACGTTAAGCCATGCAATAAAGCACTGCTTCATTCTCAGATAAATTACGTGGAACGGCATGGCGGGCAAATTGAAATTGCAGATGAGCGCTGGCTTTCTTATATGGACGAAAGGGGAGCAGCTGCTATAAATTACGGCGATTCAATAGTCCTAAGACCAGATGCAAGCACATCAGAAGTGCTTGAGGAGGTATTTCATTTTAAGCAGCATAAAAGGGGTGATTATGCAGCGCTGCCAGCAAAAGAGATGCGATTAAGAAGAGAGATAGATGCACAGAAATATTTGCTCAGCGTATCGAAACAATATAAAATTTCAAGTAAGGAAATAGAACTTACACGCAAGAACTTAAAGGATTATGAAGAAGAGCTACGAAATATGATTGGCGGTGACAACATATGAAGGTTTTAGAGAGCGATACGCTTCTTCTTTCTACTGAAAGCCCTGTGACTTTTCTAACACTTGATGAGCAATTCCCAAACACAAAATGGGAAGCCATCGAGTGGGAAGATGGGAATGCCCCTTGCTATGTTGTTTTTGACATGCCAAGAAATGTAGTGGCTGTAAAGGGTTCATATGACCTTACGGGTAAGGAAATCTCTTTTAAATGAACGACTTCACCATCATCGCCCGTATCTTAGGTGCTATCCGCGCATATGATGGTAAGCCTTTCAATGCGGCTGCCGTCTCTCCTGCGGCGCTCAAGACGGACGAGGCAACACGCGACCTCTTGGCTATTAAGCTACAGAATGCGGGTTATATTGAGGGTCTTATTACCTCAGAAGGAATAGATAACTGCATGTCTCCCTGCGTATTTTGGGAATCCTCAGCGCCATCTATCACGCTTGCAGGACTTGAATATGCCCAAGAATGCAAGCCTTTGCACAAGGCCATACAAACGCTTGCACAGGACGCTGTAGCGGCTGCAGTGAGCGCTACGGCAAGCGGCATCACAAGCCTGCTCTAATGTGACAACACCTCCATGCTTATGCGTGGGGGTGTTTTTTCATGGACGAATACATCCAGATCAATGCTGATAATCGCGCTGAAGCTCAAGCAGCGATAAGGGCGGCAATCAAAAAGGGCTTAGAAACCATCGGACTTATTGCCGAGGGCTACGCGAAGCGCGATACACCCGTAGACACAGGCAGACTCCGCAATTCCATAACGCATGTAACAAGCGATGATGCCGCTTATATCGGCACCAACGTTGAATATGCGCCCTATGTCGAGTTTGGTGATGATTTATCACATCCCAACGGCGGCAAGGCCCACTTCTTGCGTGACGCGGCAGCCGACCATGCCAGCGAATACGCGCAAATCATGCGTGACGCGCTTGGGGGCTAGTAACGCTTTGTGACATAGGCCAGACAATCTTCTTGCAAACAAGGCAGGGGCAAAGAACCGCCCCCTGGATGTTCCGAGGCACAGGAACAGCAAGGAGAGAGTATGGCACTCACACGCAAGATGCTAAAGGCAATGGGCATTGATGATGACAAAGCAGACGAAATCATCGACGCTCACGCCGAGACGGTCAGCAGCCTAAAGAAGCAGGCTGATGATGCTCGCGCTAGCTCTGGCAACGCTGAGGCATTGCAAAAGGAAGTCGAAGAGCTAAAGGAACAGCTCAAGGCGGCAGGCACTGACGAGTACAAAGCAAAGTACGAGGACGAGCACAAAGCCTTCGAAGACTTCAAGACCAGTGTTGAGCAAGCAAAGAGCGACCGTGAGAAGAAGGCAGCTTATCGCAAGCTGCTTGAGTCCACTGGCGTAGGGGCAAAGCAGCTGGATGCAGTACTGAGGGCTACCGACCTCTCTTCTGTGGAGATGGAAGACGGCAAGTTCAAGGACGAAGACAAGCTTACTGAGGCTATCAAGTCTGATTGGGCTGCTTTCATCCCAAGCACTGGCACTCAGGGAGCGGATCCAGCAACCCCGCCTAACAATGGCAATGGTGCTGAGCCTGATATTTCCAAGATGAGCGCTGGTGAGTATCTGAAATATAAGCACAACAAACACTAGGAGAAAAAATGGCTAACACTATTCTTACTACTGAGGTAATCGCAGGTGAGGCACTCGATATTCTGCGCAACAACGCAGTGCTCCCCAACCTTGTTCACCGTGGCTTTGAGAAGGAGTTCGTCGCAGGTCGTGGCGACACCGTAAACGCTCGCAAGCCTGCAACCTTCGTGGCCAAGGACTTTACAGGTTCTATCACCGCTCAGGATGTTACTGAGACCAAAGTTCCCGTTGTGATGAATGGTCACAAGGATGTTTCCATCAACGTCACGTCCAAAGAGCTAACCATGAGCATTACAGACTTCTCCTCCGAGATTCTGCAGCCTGCTATGCAGGCATTCGTTGACGCTATGGATGCGCAGCTCGTTAAGGACATGGTTGCAGGCGCCAAGAAGACCATCGCCGCAGCCTCTACTCCTGTCACGCAGGCAAACCTCGTTGAAGCTCGTGCCGCAATCACCAAGGCTAAAGCACCGCTTACTGACCGCTCCTTTGTCTTTGGTACTGACATTGAAGCTGACTTGCTCAACACTGAGCTGTTTGTAAATGCTGACAAGGTGGGAGACGATGGCACCGCCTTGCGTGAGGCTTCGCTTGGTCGTAAGTTCGGCATGAATTGCTTCTGCGATCAGAACTGTGATGTGAAGGCGAACGAGTGCGATGGCCTTGTGTTCCACAAGAACGCCGTTGCTCTTGTTACCGCCCCTCTTGCTATTCCTCAAGGTGCTGCTAAGGCAACCGTTTTCAACTTCGAGGGTTTTGGCATTCGTGTTGTCTACGGCTACGACATCAACAAGAAGACTGACACCATCTCTCTTGACATGCTCTTTGGCACCAAGGTTCTCGATGGCAGTCTCATTGCAGCTATCAAGCGCACTACGGCGTAATCATGAGTACAGCAGCACAGGTGCTAGGAAGCATCAACAACTACTTTGAGATACGACCCTACAAAGGCTTGTATCACGTCGTAGATGGCACGCTTGCGCCTGCGCCTAGCGGTACTGCGCCTATGCCGAAGCTAGAGCAGAGCCAGTACTACCTTGTACGCGGCTCTGCTCTGAACGATGGCTTGCATGAGATGGGCGTAGATGATCTGCTCAATGAGAGCGCCTTTAAAGGTGAAATCATCCCTTGTGCTGTCCCTAAGGAGCTGCGTGACCTGTTCGGCGAGATTGAGGAGTGGCAGAGCAACAACGCCTATTCAGGCGCTTTGCAGTCTGAGAGCTTCGATGGCTATTCATACTCACTTGCCAAGGATGCAGTAACAGGCGGCGCGGTGACGTGGCAAACCGTCTTCCGTAGCAGCCTCAATAGGTGGAGGAAGCTATGAGAGGGCTAATTGCCGCCATGGCGCAGCCTTGTTTCCGTCTCGTGCTTACTGAGAGCGATGACGGCGCAGGAGGCACCATATCCGAGTGGAAGCGTAGTGAGCAGTTCACGGCGGCAGTAAGCGCTACAGGCGCTACAAACACGCTCGAAGTGGCTACACGCCAAGACTCCAAGGCCAAGTGCACGCTGACCTGTAGCCCTGCGATAAAGCTCACCTTTCATGATCGCGTAAAGACCTCGGACGGGCGCGTGCTGCTCGTTGTGAGCGAAGCAAAAGACCGCCACACGCCAGCTTGTGCAAGCTTTCAGTTCGTCCGCTACGAGTGTGAGGAGGCTGTAGATGCCTAGCCAGACCAAGGCTGTTCATGATTGGCTTGCTGCCGCCCTGCGGCTTCCTTGTTATGTAGAGGGCGATGTGCCTACTACTGCAAAGGCGCCATATGCAACACATCGCATTCCTACGAGCTCGTTTGGTGATGTCAACTCTATTGAGGTTGATGTGTGGCACACCAAAGGGCACGCAGCAGAGGCCGACGCACTTTGCACGCGCCTTTATAGGGCTCTTGGGTACGGCGGTCAGATGGTCATCTGTGATGGCGGGGCGGTGCTTCTCAGGCGTGGCACACCGTTTTCACAGCCAGTGGCTACCGATAGCGCAGAGCGTCGCTATGTCAATGTTGACATCGAATATTTAACAGATTAGGAGACAACAATGAAGTACACACGCATCCCTGCTGATACGTTCAAGCAGCTTGCTATTAACGCTGGTCTTGTGCTGAACAAATTTGACCCTAAGACGGGCAAAGTTGAGGAAGCAGACATTATGTTTGCTACCTCTGGCGGCTCTGAGTTTTCAGCAACGCCAAGCTTTACCGACTATGGCGATGACATCGACAATTGCCCCGCCAACATGATGGAGCTAAAGCGCATTGATTCATGGGAAGTCACCATGAAAGGTACCGCTCTTACAGCTACTACTACATCCTTGAAATCCATTGCTGGTGCCGCCGATGTTGATTCGGCAGACAGCACCAAGATTGTTCCTCGCAAGGATCTAAAGACGGAGGATTTCAAAGACATCTGGTGGGTTGGTGATTACGGCGCATCAGGCTTTATCGCAATTCACCTGCTCAACGCGCTCTCCACTGGCGGCCTTTCCATCAAATCCAAGGATAAAGGCAAAGGTGAGTTCTCGTTTGAGTACACCGCTCACACATCAATGACGGCTCAAGATACTGTTCCGTTTGAGATCTATCTTGCTACTCAGGTTGCAGGCGCATAAGGAGACGTACATGAAGCTTTCAGCCATTCCCGCAGATCGCGCCTTTGACGTGCTGGCAGATGTAGCAGGGCCATTGTCTAACATTGCTGGCGATGAAGCGCTGCTCAAAGCTTTTCAGGGCATGCAGGCGGGGCAGACCAATCCTGCTGTTATTGCGAAGGTTGTGGGGCTTATTGCGCAGTCGCATAAAAACGACCTCAATGCTATTTTGGCTGCCACCGAAGGGCAGACAGTTGACGAATATCTTGCAGATCGCAGCGCCGCGCGTGTCATTGTGGATGCGGTTGAGCTGCTTTCAGATGACCAGCTTGCAAGTTTTTTAGCTTCGCCCGCGACGGGACCCTCGGGCTTAGCATAGGGGAGTATTCGGGGCCGCATCGCGTGGCCCCGTTTTTGGCTTACTGCAAATCACGCAGCCAAAGAGATACTCGCGCCTATGCGCTTAATGTCTACGTCGCGGAGACGATAAGAGCCATAGGCAACGGTAAGGCAATGTCAAAACCGTGGGAAGAGTTTTGGGAAGAGTGCCAAGGCACAACGCAAGCCCAAACAAGTAGTGCCACTTATGAAAGCGTGCTATCCCACTTGAAGCAAAAGGGATTGGAGGTTGAAGAATGACCTTACTAGACCTCATGATAAAAATTGGCGCCAAAGATGAAGCGTCTGATAAAGTCGGCGGCATTGGCGACAAAGTGATGAGCATGGTTGGCAATGCGGCCAAGCTCGCAGCTGGTGCAATGACAGGCATTGTCGCTGGCGTGGGCGCAATCGGCAGCCTTGCTCTCAAGTCCTATTCTGATTTTGAGCAGCTGCAAGGTGGCGTGGCAAAGCTCTATGGCAACGCTGGCCAGACGCTAGAGCAGTACGCGGCGGCAGCAGGTAAGACCGCCGATGAGGTGCGTGGCACTTGGGAGCGCAACGAAGCAGCTCAAAAGACTGTCATGGAAAATGCTGCTAAGGCCTATGCAACTGCGGGTATGTCTGCAAATCAATACATGCAGCAGGCTACAAACTTCTCTGCTGCGCTCATCAGCTC
>QWBY01001559.1_pt1 | contig 13829 bp, 12 predicted proteins | sample 1972471 | NCBI WGS metagenome assembly QWBY01 (sample SAMN09866722, study PRJNA288562) | Human gut metagenome isolate term6_stool, whole genome shotgun sequencing... | reverse complement strand
ACTTCCCCTCCGGTTTGCAGCGTATTACGTACTTCCTGTGCATCGTGGGCATGGGTACGCTCGCCGCGTGGTTTGTGGCCACGATGGTGGGCCTGAGCCCAAACGGTTTCGAGGCGCCGCACATTCCGGTATGGCTTAACGTTCTGCTTATTTTTATTACCGCGATTGGCGGCGTGTGGGGCTTCTCGGTTCTGTTTAACTCGCCGTGGCGCATGGCGTTGGTAGCGGCTGTGATTGGCGCGACCGCGGATACCGCCCGCTTGCTGATGGTTAATTATGGTCATGTGAGTTTGGAAATTGGCGCTTTTACTGGCGCTCTGATTGCCGGTTTGCTGGCTTCCGCGTGGCGCATTTCTGTGCGTAAGGGCTTGCTACCCGCCAGTTTGGGCTTCTCGCGCATCAGCTTAACTGTGCCGTCGATCGTTATTATGGTTCCAGGTTTGTATATGTACCGCGCCGTGTATGAGCTCGGTAACCTGCAAACCGTAAACGCGATGGATTGGATCTTTAAGGCGATGCTCGTGATTGTCTGCTTGCCGATTGGTTTAGCTTTTGCGCGCATTTTGACCGATAAGACCTGGCGCTACGACCGCTAGATTGTTTCAGAGCGCTCCTTGTCGTGGCGGTTCAGGCACAATAAGACTATGACTGAAATAAGTAATAGTGACGCATTCGGCGACCCCGCCGTGCGTGTGAGCGAAACGCTTTTTGATTACGAAGCGCCGTACAATCTTGATCATCCGATGATGCGCCGTCATCGTCCTGAAGTTTTAGCTCCTGCAGGCAATTTACAAACCGTAAAGCTTGCTATTGATTACGGTGCCGATGCAGTGTATTGCGCCGGCAAAATGTTCGGTATGCGCACTGCTCCCAAGAACTTATCGCACGAAGACTTAGAAGAGGCTGTGCGTTACGCGCACGCTCGCAACGCCCGTATTTTTATTACCTGTAACGTACTGCCAACGAATCCAGAAATTACGGGTATCGAGAAGTATATTGGTGAGCTGGCTGAGATCGGCGTAGACGCTGTTATTGTTTCCGATATTGGCGTGATGATGATGGCACACCGCATTGCGCCTCAGTTGGAAATTCACATTTCCACGCAGGCGGGTGTGGTTAACTATTTGGCGGCGAATTCCCTGTATGAATTGGGTGCTAAGCGCGTAGTTTTGGCCCGCGAGTTAAGCCTCGATGCTGTGCGCGATATCCGCAAGAATACGCCATCAGATCTCGATATTGAGTGCTTTGTGCACGGTTCTATGTGTATGGCTTTTTCTGGTCGCTGCCTTATTTCACAACACATGACTGGTCGTGATGCCAACCATGGAGATTGCGCGCAGTCCTGCCGCTGGAAGTGGAGCGTAGTGGAAGAGCATCGTCCAGGAGAGTTCTATCCAATCGAGCAGACAGATCACGGTGCCTACCTGTTCAATTCACAAGATATGAATATGTTAGAGCATATTGATGATTTGATTGATGCGGGTGCAACCAGCTTAAAGATTGAAGGTCGAGCGAAGTCCGCACTATATTCTGCTGTTGTGACTAATGCCTACAAGATGGCTACGAATATGTATGTAGAAAAGCGCGAAGCGGGCGATTTTAGTCATCTTGAGCTTCCTCAGTGGCTTAAAGATGAACCATTTAAGGTGGTTCATCGTCCATATTGCACTGCTTTTTATTATCCTGAGAACCCTGCTGGTCAGGAAACTCATAAGGGCGGCTACATTAATGACTGGCAGATGGTGGGCGATGTGCTCAGCTGGCAGGACGGTCGCGTTACTTTCAAAGCTAAAAATAAAATCATTCCTGGTCAAACCGTGGAATTTGTTCGTCCGGGCGTGCAGCCATACGTCATCACAGTTCCAGACGATATCTGGGATGACGAGGGTAACAAGGTAGAAGCTGCTAATCATCCAACCCATGTCTTCTCGCTGCCATGCGAGGAACCGATGGCTGCAGCAACCCCTATGCGCGCACCTAAGTTAGCTCCTAAAAAGCCAATCAGACAGTTTAGAAAAGAAGATCTGCTCAAGAACAAGCAGTAACAAGCAGAGGCGTTGACCAAAAACGGTCAGCGCCTCTTATATAAAAGATAAAACTAATCCTTCTTCTTTATCCCAGGAACTGGCATCTTAGGAAAAGGTTTATGCGCAACAGGTTGTGCTGCAGGCTTTCCCTCTGCACGTTTCGCCGCTTGAGCGGCCCATGCAGCGTAATCGTCCAAATCGCCCTGTGAAGTGTCATCTGCTACATCAACGTCAACATCTACATCTGTTTCAGCTTCTACAGCAGCATCATCGTGATGACTCAGCTCCTTGGCGAGCTCGTCGTAATCTGTATCAGTTGTCAGATATTTGAGCTTACGGGCAATTTTTGTCTGTTTTGCCTTCTGGCGTCCGCGGCCCATCTGACCCCCTTCGCATGCTCATCAGCGCTTAAAGCGCAACTATATCTAATTCATCTCTCATAGAGTACCACTACCGTTGTAACATGTGTTGTTTTGTTGAAGCACTTGCTACAGGACAGTCTTGCGATTGTCCGCTCCAAGTCTTACAGCATAATCATGCTGGCTTGGTTCACGTTTCACAGGGTCTGCCAGCGACATATTGCCGACTAGTCTTACGCTCCCTCCACGTGCGTTTAATGTCTCGGGAGCACTTCCTGCGACATTAATATTGATAGCTGCGTTTAAGTCTCTATCCATGCTGATACCACAATAGTCACAATGGTATGTACGCTCACTGAGAGAGTTTGGCTTTCACCATCCTACAGTCTGAGCACTTTTTGCTGCTTGGATAGAACCTGTCCACGACATGAAGTGTACATTCGTTTTTTATGCTCTTGTATTCGAGTTGACGGCGAAACTCACCAAAACTAGCGTCACGTAGACTCTTGGTTAGATGATGATTACGGATCATTCCCGCCACATTAAGGTCTTCAATACTGATATGCGCGTAGGCACGGGTAGGCTCAGTGGTGATTTTGTGCAGTGCGTCCTGCCGAAGCTGATAGATACGCTGGTGTAAACGTGCCACATAGAGACGCGCTTTATCACGACGATGTGAACCTTTCTCTCGCCTACTTAACATACGTTGTGCGCGAGCAAGACGCTTTTCCACTCGTTTGAATGGATGTGGATTAGGTATCGCGGTGCCGTCCGACAAAGGTGACAAGGTTTTTCACACCCATGTCAATACCCACGCTCGTCCTTTTACAACGTGCATGTATAGGGGAGGTCTCATGTTCTATGCCGATAGACGCGTACCAACGGTCAGCGCTACGCGTAACAATAATACGCAACACATGTGCGTGACCAATACGACGCATAACATTTTCCATGCGATGCACTCGCCCAATACGAGGCAAACGAATAGCATGCGAATCGTCTGGCACAAGACGGTAACCAGTAGTGAAATGGATACTGGACACACAGCGAGAACGACTCTTAAAGCGAGGGAAACCTATGCGCTTGCCCCTGCGTTTACCATGCTTACTATCAGCATGATTACGTAGAGCACGACTAAGGTTTTCTAGTCCCGTGTTGTACGCTTCTTTACTGTTACGCGACCACCATACCCGCTCATCGGCACCGACTGCAAGTGTATTCTTGTTCTGATTCCACCTTTTACGCAATCTGTAATACGAGTACTCAGGTTTCTGCCCATTATTGAGCTGGTCGAGTACATGGCTCAGCGCTTGATTATACGCGAAGCGTGCAACACCTGCATGCTCGGTAAGCATACGTGCCTGCTTAGCAGTAGGATCGAGCATAACCTTGACCGCTTCTATCATGGTGTCTCCCGTAGCACAGCTATCACGCATCGCACTCTATCTGTTCATACTTAGGGTCATGGAGAATCATGCCAGTGAACGTGCAACCGAGCTCAGCTAGCATGGTATTTTCGTAACACATTTTCCACACGGTTTGAAGTTTTAAGCCTTCACGAGACCCCACTCGCGGACTAGCATAAGACAATAATACCAAATAAAAACAAGCAAAAAGCGAGCAGTTTATCCCCTTAATGTCGGATAAAACTTTTAGACTAAAAGCATTAAAATATGGCTAGAAGCTAAAGAAAGTAGGGCATAATGACCGATGATCAGCATTTGACTGCTGCTGGAAATGAAATGAGCGCAAGCTTCTTAGCTGCACAAGAGCGTTCCAATAAAACTGCAGCAAAGCTTGAAGCTAATCCAAGCGCTTTTACTATGCTTACAGGTGACCGCCCAACAGGTCGTTTACATTTAGGTCACTACTTCGGCTCTATTAAAGAGCGCGTGGCTATGCAAAACAAAGGCGTTAATACCAATATTATTATTGCTGATTATCAGGTGATTACTGACCGCGATACCACCGAAAACATTCAGGATAATGTGCTCAACTTAGTTTTGGATTATATGGCTGCCGGTATTGATCCAACGAAGACCATGATTTTTACGCATTCTTCGGTGGCAGCAGAAAACCAGTTGATGCTTCCATTTCTCTCTTTGGTTACTGAAGCTGAGCTGCATCGTAATCCAACGGTAAAGTCCGAGATGGAAGCATCCGGGCATGCGCTTACTGGCTTGTTGCTGACGTATCCAGTTCATCAGGCATGCGATATTCTTTTCTGCAAAGCTAATGTGGTGCCAATCGGTAAAGATAATTTACCTCATGTGGAAATTACGCGCACCATCGCTCGCCGTTTTAACGAGCGTTATGCTAAGAAAAATCCTGTGTTCCCAGAGCCAGCAGCTATTTTGTCTGATGCTCCAGAAATCCCAGGCTTGGATGGTCGTAAGATGAGTAAATCGTACGGCAATTCCATTATGTTGGGTGCTACTGCAGAAGAAACTGCAAAACTGATTAAGAAGAGCCCAACTGACTCTGAGCGCATGATTACTTTTGATCCTGTAAATCGTCCACAAGTTTCTGCGTTGCTGACTACTGCAGGCTTGACTTCCGGTCGCGATCCACGAGAGATTGCTGAAGAGATTGGAAATGGCGGCGGTGGAGCTTTGAAGGCTTTCGTGATTGATTCCGTGAATACTTTCCTGGCTGAGCACCGTGAACGTCGCGCTGAGCTGGCTAAAGACATGGATATCGTGCGCGATATTTTGCATGATGGCAATAAGCGAGCCAATGAGATTGCCAACCAAACACTTGATGAAGTGCGCGAGGCTATGGGAATGGTGTACTAAAGCTTTTTAGCGCAAACGAGGGAGGGACTGCTCGTTGGACAGTCCCTCTTTTTATGTGCGGGTTGAGAGTGAGTGCCAGACGACTATCTCTTGTGAGCTGCGGGACGTTGTATCTTTCACCCATAAGCCCATACGTAAAGGCTAAAACAGCGCAGATCGCTCCACAGCAAACAAGTACTGCGCCTTTTACTCAACAGGCAGTGGGAGAAGACCGCTTAAATCATCGCGTTCGCCTACTGCACTAATACGTCCAGCATTTTTCTCCTCGCTCCAGCTGGTAATGCCGCACACAAGACGTAACCATACAGCAGGATCAAGCTCAATCACATCGGGTGGTGTGAGATTATGAGGATCTGATTGAGGCCCTTCCAATATCTTGACAGCGGCAAAAGGTGCTACGCGAACTTCTACGCCTGACCCAGGAGCACGCAATTCCAACATATAGAGGGAGTATCGCACAGCCATAGCCATACTACGACGGTCTAAACGTGGAGTAATTTCTAAGCGATGCTCCAATGCTGTGTTTTGTGATGCTTCGTCACGAGCTTGCTGTGCCCATGTTGTGAGGGCGCGTTCACCTTCAAGAATGTCATCGGCTTTAATAACTGGCATACTTTAAGGCTACGCGAGATGTGTGTTCTGGCTCAAGTCGAGGTGTTTTGTGCAGTGCTGAATCAGAAAATCATCATGCGTTGCAACAATTACACAGGAACCATTGCGAGTTGCTTCTTGCAAAAGTCCTAGTAGCAGCTCTTTATTTGCTAAATCCAGGGAAGCTGTTGGCTCGTCCGCAAAAATATACTTTGCATCTTTCCACAGCGCGCGAGCAATTCCTACCCGCTGTTTTTCACCGCCAGAGAGTACAGCGGCCTTCAGAGTTGCCATCTTATCGAGACCAACAGAGCCAAGAATTTTATGCAGTTTGGCACCTGTAGGTGTAGATGGATTGAGTACTTTCTTTGAATGACTTAAAGTAATGTTATAAGCAATGCTTTCATCGTCGATAACGCCATAATCTTGGTAAATAAAAGCTGCGCGGTCTCTCCAAAAGCTTCTGCGATTTTCTGCAGACCATGAGCCGCGATGGTTAATTTTCACCTCTCCTTTTTCAGGACGTATGAGTAGACCTAAAATACTAAGCAGTGTTGTTTTGCCACATCCAGACGGCCCCGTGAGTGCAATAAAATCGCCGCTTTGAGCATTGAGAGATATGTCTGAAAGAATAGTATTGTGTCCGATACTGTATGAAATATGTGAGGCGATGATGCTCATGTTTACCACTTCCTTAACGACATATTGGTGAAGGTTTTAGCGCATGCGCGCAGATAGAATATTGATTCGAGAGCAATGCAGGCAGTAATAGTTGCAGCAAGAATGAAGTAGGAATATGGAATACTGAGCCAGAATGCTTGCTGCATGGCATAGGTTACTCCTGCTACTGCAAGGATGAGCACAGTTGATACCCACACAGAATGAGAAATAATCTCTAGACGTGAATGACCTGAACTCATGAGCAGGAAGATAGTTTTGCGCCTATGAGCACTCCATATGCGTGCGGATTGCGCAGCTGCAATAATAATTACGATGATACCAGCAAAGAGAGTGCAAAGGCTCATAGCAAACATCTGTTCAAACATTTGTGCTTCATATAATGCGCTATCTGCTATAGTGACTACCGAGCTAATCTGGTTTTGCAGGTGAGCATCATTAATGAGCTTATTGACCACGCTTTCATTCGTGAAGAAAATATTGGCAGAAGTAAGTGCAGGAATCAGGAAAGATGATACCGATAGGTAGTCAGTAGGCTTATCAAAGACTAGTATGAGTGGCTTTGTGCTAGAGGTAATGCGTCCTGTTGTTCCCTGAGAGGAATCTAATGCTGGGAATTTTTGTGAACCTTTACAGACATACATATGGTTGAAAAGAGAATCATGACTAGCTTTGTTCATCCAGATGGAATCATAGCCTTTAAGGCTATTTTTGAGCGAGGGGGACACCACATCTTGTTCCGTTATTTGCTCAAGATGAGATTTGTCTATTTTCATAGTATTGAGGAAAGATTGGCTGGTTACGATGATGTTATCAAACTGATTGTGTGATTCGCGCAACATAGCATTCTCTATATTTCCGCGATTTTGGCTACTCATAAGGGCTGAAGAGACATTGTAAGAAAGATTGAGATCCCCAGAAGAATCAGCTGATGTGAGAAATCGTGTGAATGCAGGAACTGTTTTTTCGTAATCTTCTTCAATGCCTCCAACTTGAACCGCAACCGCATTTTTATAATTTCTCCATCGAGCTGCACTTTCCATTTGAGTATATGCCGAAGAAACAGCAATTATGGATTGCGGCACAGCCAAAAAGACTAAGAATAGTGCCACGATCTTAATGAGTGAGGTGCCTAGCTGGGTCTGTTTATATGCGGTTGTTCTGTGGGCAATTTGAGATATCGTAGGGCAGAGGGCTACTGTAAATATGAAACAAAGCAACCCTAAAAGAACTATTACCGCTAACACGGAAATAGAACAGGAGAGCATGAAGCTAAGAGTAAATGGCGTATTATGCCATATTGCATAATATATGCTCACAATAGTTAGTGCTATGAATGCGGGGATAGCATAGACTTTTATAAAGTCAATAGTATCATGCCACGCAATATTTGCAGTGCTTACACCATTGGTAAAGCGAATAATATGCGACTGCCTACGGGTAGCGACCCAACCCCAAACCAACATGATAATAAGCGTAAGAAGAGAGTAGAGAGTTAATGTGCCGCTGGTGCTCTGCTCGGGTAAAATAATTAAACGAGATGCTGGTTTAACTTTGCAGCTGGGCATCGTAGAATCAATCGTTTTGGCATACCGTGAGAAATTCTCACATGCCTGTTTGGTATTAAATGCATAAATTCCTGAAATATTCAAGGTTTTATGCTTCTGAGCGTTATAGGAATATATTTTTCCTGTGCGATTAAAAGTAAACCATGTGATATTTTGCTCATTTTTATATTTCTGAGGCGCAATACCAAAATAATAGACATTAAGACCATGGGCTAGGTTCTGTGAATCGGTTTTCACAAGAAGTATAGGTTCATTAAGCTTCGTTGACATTTCAGAGATATGTTGTGCAATCTCTTCTTTTGTTACTGTGGTAGATGAAAGCACAGTTGTTACAGAATACTGTGTATTGAGTGGGTAGGTATTTTCATCTGTGGATATGGTTTCTGTGCCGAGAAAAGCGATAAGTAAAACCATGATTACTGCAGCAAATCTGAAAAAATGCTTTAACATAATAATCTCTTTAATATGACAATGTAACGAAGCTTAATGAATTATGGAGGAAGTTCTGAAACTAGCAGACTCGGTAGTAATACTGCGCAGTTCCCTCATACCACCAAATGTGGGCTTCAGCCCATTTTCCTGGTGCAATATCGACTGTTCTCAGACGCTTGTTGCTAGCTGCTACGGTTGATCCGTGACACCTATTAGCATGATAGTAATTCGAATATGCTTATGGGAAAATCGCTCCATAAATCCAATGTCCTCCTTCATTTGGCCACGCTTCAGCCGCTGAAGCAGAGGATATAGGAATAAGAGAGATAAGCATACAAATTAAGGCGGAGCTTAATGCCTTTTTTGTTGATCTCTTCATTTGTAACCCCTTAACATCGTTGTTAATGGTGTGACGTTTTACATAAACGTCACAAAAATTATAGCATAATTATTGATAAAAATACAGGAAAACTAACATTTTATGTGTAAGCTATCAGGTTAGTGTTAAAAATTAGCTGTGTGATTGTGCAGCTGTATGTGACGTTCAGATAAGATTTTTAAAATCTTTAAACTGCATAAAGTCGTGGCACATCTTCTCAATACAAAAAGGAGGCGCTCGCACGCCTCCTTGTGACCTCACGGCCTCTATGTCTTTACAGACTATGTCTTAATTCTAAGACTGGGGTAATAGTTCAGTCGCCTTCACGAATAAATCTCAAGCTTTCAAGAATTAAAAGCGAGGGGCTCCTCCGCATTACCGAAAAAAGTAACAACTAGATTTCTTGGCTACTCTTCGTCTGTATCTTCGTCTGCAACTTCATCAAATTCTGCAGCAACTTCTTTAGCTGCGCCGTTGCCTAAATCGACAGGAGAAGAAGAGTTCTCCCATGGTTCTTCCCATGGGTCATACTCTGGATTCTGCTGCCTGTAAATGTACAAACCTACGACGCCTGCGAGCAAAGCGCCAAAAAGCAGCGCGAAGAACTTCCAGCCATTACCAGATTGATTGTTCTCCATAGAGTGCTCCTTCCGTCCGAGGACTCACCATCAGCGGTGACTTATGTTCTACATTCTACTCCCTAATTGTGAAAGTGGTGTGCTTTTGTGTTTTTTTAAGACGGTGTTTTACGGCTCAGGGCGAAGTGCACCAGTTACCATAGTCACATGGCAAATCCTTTTACTCCTGGAGCATCGGGCCCTGCAGGTCCGTGGGATCCGCGTAACCCTCATAGACCTCAGCAAAATTTTTCGCAACGGTGGCAGCGTTTTACCCGCGTATGGTCAAATAATTGGCGTTTGAACGGGCCAAATATTACGCAAGCTATTGTTGCGCTCAATCTACTCGTTTTTGTAATGCAAGAGGTTTTGAAACTCTTCCCCGTGGCAAGTGCTACTTTTACGAGTTATACCGCACTTATTTCTGGTTATTCACTTTTCTATCCTTGGACTTTGCTCACTTCAGCTTTTATGCATACAGGATTTACGCATATTTTGATGAATATGCTCATCTTGTATTTTGTGGGCAAGGAGTTAGAAAAGTTACTGGGGCACAGGGCTTTCTTAAGTATGTACTTGATTAGTGCTTTAGGCGGTAGCGTGGCATACGTGCTATGGCATGGCGCTGCAATATCTGCTGTGATGGGTGCGTCCGGCGCTATTTATGGTCTGTTTGGTGCTATGATGACCGTATACAACCGCATAGGTTCGCGTTCTCAAGGCATGTTACTGTTTTTGTTTATTATGCTCTTCGTGCCTATTTTCTTCGGCAATGTAGCATGGCAGGCACATCTTGGAGGATTTATAACTGGTGCAGCGCTCTCTACTTTGATGATGCGCGGCTTACCAATATGGCGTTCAGCAAGTATTAACAAGCGTATGGCGATTTACGGTACTTTTATGACTGTTCTTCTGCTTATCGCATGGTCTGCACGTTTGGTTTTTGCTTTGTTCTTCTAAAAAGAAAAGCGCTGAACTGACAAAGAGTTCAGCGCTTATTCGTAGTACTTTTTAGTGCCAAGACATCATGAGCACAAAACCAACCATCATAATGGCAAAGCCAATAGCTAAGTTCCAGTAACCAATGCCTGGGATTGGGTAACCATTATTTGGAGTGATGTAGTAAACAATCACCCAGATAAGTCCCAAAACAAGGAAGAAGCTAAACAGAGGTACGAACCATGATGGATTCGACTTCGTTCCTTCCACAGCCTTCTCCACGCGACGGGTTTCCTCTTCGGTGCGCTTTACAGCAGCCTGCACGCGAGGGCTCAAAGTTTCAGGATGATCTAAGGTCTTCTTGAGAGCTTCAGCAGCACGAATACCGGCAAGCTCCTCAGAAGATAATTCTTCTTCTACTTCTTCTGTTGCTTCCTCAGCAACATCGTCAACATCAACATCGTTAACTTCGCTGTCCGCTGCTTCAGGTGCAGAGGTGTTCAGCTCCTCAACAGTGTCTACGGTTTCTTCGTTTTCAGCCATGAAAGCTTCTCCTTTAGTTTACGCTAATAGATATAGTAGTAAAAGCGTGGGAATTCGCCAACGAGTCTTTATGATGGGAGGTTCTACTAATCATGAGAACTCCTCGTCATCAAGTTTTTCAACATCGTGGTCGTCATTCTCGACGTTCAGGTCTTATCGGATCTATAGCTACTTTCGTTTCTTTTGCGCTTGTCGGGTGGATCATCCTCACAAATGTGCAGAACGCAGATAATACTTATCGCTCAAACACAGACGAGGTTATTGCCAGTCGTCAGGAAAAAATTGCAAAACTGCAAAAAGATATCGATACAAAAACTGCTCAACTTGAAACGCTCAAAAATGTTGTAGGCGATACAGACACCGAGAACACGACGAATGATCCTGATGCAGCAGTCAATAAATTGCCAGCTTTATCAGGAAAAGGCGTAACAGTTACTCTTGATGATTCTCCTAAATGGGATACTGCTTCGAAAGATAAAAATGCTAATCCGAACGATTACGTCGTTCATCAGCAAGATATTGAAGCTGTTGTTAATGCAATGTGGGCTGGCGGTGCTGAAGCTATTACTGTGCAAGACCAAAGACTATTACCGACCTCAGCTATAAAATGTGTGGGTAATGTTTTGCTTCTTAATGGCAAGCACTTTGCGCCGCCGTACAAAATTTCAGCTATTGGCAACATAGACCGACTGCACACTACAATAAATGATTCGGAAACAATAAAAATTTACAAGCAGTATGTGGAAGTAGACGGCTTGGGGTGGCAACTGGAAGAAAAGCAAAATCTGCATTTTCCTGAAGTAACCACATCTACGCAGCCTATGAAGTATGCTGTTGCTGTTCGTGACGAAAAATAACGCCTAAGGAGTACCCCTATTATGGCGAAAACTAACGGTAGTCATATACGAAATCAGAAAAACGCTAGTAAGCCGAGCACGCTGAATACTATTTTCGGTGTTGTGGGAGAAGTTTTGCTTATTTTTGCTGCTGTGTGCGCGCTGTACATCGCTTGGCAATTATGGTGGACAGGAGTTGAAGCGGAGAAAGTTCAGCTTCATGATTCCACGACATCTTCGTGGACTGCTCCTGCGTCCAAAAACGGTAGCGTCAGCATTGCTCCTGATAATTCCGCGGATACCGCGCCTGTAGAGCAGACCAACTGGAAGTATGGCGATACGCTGGGAAAGCTCTATGTGCCACGTTTTGGACAGGATTGGAGCAGAACGGTAGTAGAGGGCACAGATAATGCTCAACTGGTACGTCACGGTTTGGGACATTACTCCGAAACGCAAAAACCTGGACAGTTAGGTAATTTTGCTGTGGCAGGTCATCGCGCTGGATACGGTGAGCCTTTGGGTAACGCGGATAAACTGACTAACGGCGATTTTATTGTGATGCGTACGGAAAACTACTGGTACGTGTACAAATACGATAAAACAGAAATAGTTCTTCCAGATAGCGTAGAAGTGTTATCTGCAGTTCCTGGTCATTTTAATGCCGAACCTACTGAGCGTTATATTACTTTGACCACGTGTGAGCCAAAATATACGACCGCAACACATCGCTTGATTGTATATGGCAAGTTGGTGAGCTGGTCGAAGGTATCTGACGGTGTGCCGAGCGTTTTGGCGCAGAAAGATGCGTCTGGTAAGGTCAGCTTTACTACAGATTCCGTGCGATCTTTAGCATCGCGCATTCCTGATCTAAGTTCTGTTTTCTTGTGGATTCTTGTTATTTACTTAGTTATTGCCATCGCTGCTGCTGTGGCGTGGCGCTGGCCTGCTATTCGTAGCTATCGTGAGCGTGAGGAATCGCGCCAGGTATTCAGCCTCTTTGGATGGTTTATGCGTGCTCAGCCGGGCATTCTTCCTGTGCGTATTGTGTTGGCACTTTTGATTGTGGTGGCTCTTACTGCTGCGCTGTTCCAGTGGGGATATCCATGGTTATCTGTGCACGTGCCGTATTTGCAGGTGTCATCAAATTATGTGGCGGTAGGTTAAAAGCTGATTTCTAGCCAGAGCGTGGAGGTTGTGAGCGGATGCTTGCACCTCCACGCTCTGCGTTTTCTACCGTATCTTTCATAGCTGTGCTTAGCAGTGAAAGGTAAAGCTTTTACCAGCTGCGATTTGATGGGCCGAACAGCTTTAACGAGTAGCGCTATCGATAGCGGTGAAAGATACAGCACACAAAACTCGACAAGACCTTCCTCAATCTTGCTTTGGTATAACATCCCGTGCACTGGTCGAGATATGAGAAGCTCCTCTTACTCATAATGTTGAGAATAAGAGGAGCTTCTCCTTGATGCTACTTATTTAGCGCTCAGAGTTATAGTAGCGCCCTTCGGTACTTCAGTTGCTTGAGTAATCTCCGTACCGTTGTAGTAGATATGCGTAACCTTCGCATCATCTGCGGGGCTCTCCCCCGTCTGCGCATTCCCGGTCAGACCAACCACACCAAGCGCCCACTTAGCATTCTTGAATGTCTGCCCCACATAGTCAGTCGGATTAATGTTCACCTTCTCTTCTGGCTTCGGCCCCTTAGAGATAATCAGGGTTACAGAAGATCCCTGTGCAACCGAAGTTCCTTCACCGGGGTCTACGCTGGAAACCGAGCCGGCTGGAACCGTATCGTTATAGTCGCCTTCCTTCACCACAGCAGAGAAATGGTGATCCGACAAAATCTTCGTAGCCGCATCCTGAGTCTGTCCGGTCAAACCCGTTGGAACCACAGCATTACCAGATGAAACAAATAGCTTCACTGTGGTGCCTTTAGTAGCGTTGGTGCCCGCAGCAGGGTCTGTGCGCGTTATATGGTCTTTTTCAATGCTGTCGGAATCTTCGCCAGAGGTCGAGCCTACCTTGAATCCTGCCTTTTCCAGAGTGGAACGAGCTTCATCTTGGG
>QWBY01005914.1_pt1 | contig 13843 bp, 18 predicted proteins | sample 1972471 | NCBI WGS metagenome assembly QWBY01 (sample SAMN09866722, study PRJNA288562) | Human gut metagenome isolate term6_stool, whole genome shotgun sequencing... | reverse complement strand
GTATTTTGTTCCTGTTCTTTTTCCCTAATGTTTTATGGTATCAATTTTTTGCGTCCGGCTTCCGGCTGCTTTTTGTATTTGGTATCAAAAGGTCGTTCTGCAGGGTGTGCCAGGAATGATAATTCGGTATCATTTCATCATGCCATGTTTACCCATCAGTGCCGGAACTCCGAAAAGTACGGTATCAATTTCTTTCCCTATAGTTCTTATTGGGTTAGACAACAAGACGCATTAAAATGTATTCTCAAAGTGAGAATGTATTTTAATTTGCGTCATGTTTCCGCTTCTGCAATGCTTACTAAAGTGGAGTTACCTAAAAGGTAGTGGAACTTTACTAAGGATTGCAGAAGGGATAAAGAAACATACCTTAGAAGGGTGGGTGGGTTTACCGATAGCAAAACTATTGGAGCGTAACAAAGTGAAGCGATTAAGCCTTTTTGGTTCTTTTTTGGCGTTTGAAAAAAGAACTCCCCCCAATGAGGGGGGAAGGGACCTTTAAGCAACCTTTGTATTTTTCTCTTCTTCAACTTCTTCCACATCTAGCCTTATATTTAGATGCTGGGCTATGAATTTACTACCTTTAATAGCATCTGCCAATACAGTAAATAAAAATTTAGGTTCTTCTTTTATTGCTTTGCACCATGATTTTAAATAAGCCGCATTTTCTTCTCTGACGGTTACAGAAATACCCAAATATACACCAGACAAAGCCGATATTAATTCTGCTACAAGTTCTTCACGCCCATAATTGAATTTATCATTTTCATAAAATCCTTTTCGATTTAGTCTATTTTTAACACCTGTACTATGTCCCATTTCATGTAATTCTGTACCATAAAAACTTTCTCCGTCCTTAAATTGGCTCTTTAAAGGTAAAGTAATGCTATCATTTGATATTGAATAAAACGCACTATCACTAGAAACCGTTTGAATAGGACATACCCAATTTTGATTCTTATTCATTTCATCAAGTATTGGATTTACATACATTTCTTTCTCTTCTTGTGGCTGTTCCTCTCCTGAAAATTTAGCCTTTAATATATCCCATCTATTGGGATATTTTTCCGCAAAGTTTGTTTGGTCTAAATTAAAAACTTGGAAATATTTTGTATAAGCTGCTAAACGGTATTCTTTTTGTTCTTCTTCTGATAATTTGTTATATTCATCATATGAAATTTTTTCATTTGTCTGACGATGATAAGCACAAAATAATGTATAATAAACAGGAAAAGCAACAGCACCTTTTAGAACATTAATACCTTCGTTTCGTGCTTGATTGAATGTCAAAAAAACAGGAGTTTGATAATTATATTTTTCACACAAAAAATAAAGTAAAAAAGCGTTTCCACCACTATAAGTACGACCTGTTAAATTTTGTGGTAAAAAGTTCTGTTTAGAGTTGACTTTAGAGGTTCTTTATACTGGCAGCCAAACCAGCTTTAAAAGTTTATTTATCTCTTTATTTTCAATACTCAAAGATAGTAATTTTCTATAAATGTCGCAAATAATAAGACAATTATTTTTGTTAAAAATAGTTTATAATCGGCTGATTTTTAACGTATTATCTTTTCCCTAAAGTTTTATATATTTTGGGTGAGAGATAAGGTTTTATAAACTTCATATTCCCTTTAGGGAACATGAAGTCTATAAAACCGAATATCCAATGCCTTGCTTTTGTAGGTGCTTCATAGAAGCGGTGAAAAAAGCAAAGCATTGGATATACCTTAGAAGGGTGGGTGGGAAAATGCGTTAGGGATTGCAGCGGAAAGCCCACAGCGTAGCGAGGACTTGCAGCGAAAAGCCCGACCTGAAAGGTAACGCCCTATTTATTTCTTCTATTCATCAATCTTACTTTTTCATAACGTAAATACCTATACAAAGTAGCCTTACTTCCAATGTGTAAAATTCTACATATTTCATCTATAGAATAATCCCGATTTTCATATAAACGCTTTGCTGCTATAGCTTTTCTCTTTGCATCTTCCGATAACCCTATAGGTCGTCCCGTAAGTTTCCCTCGTTCTTTTGCAGCTTGTAATCCAGCCCTAGTTCGTTCTACTATTATTTCACGTTCATATTCAGCCAATGAAGCAAAAATTCCAAATTGACATCTTCCTAAAGCACTATTAGTATCAATACCATCAACTATGCTTTTGAATGCAATTTTTCTTTTCTGCAAACAATCAACTATATAAACTAAATCTTTCAAAGAACGTCCTAATCTATCTAGCTTCCAGATAACAAAAGTATCACCTTCTCGCAAATATGCAAGGGCTTTATCTAATTCGGGTCTATCCTTTACTCCTGATACTTTTTCCTCAAATATAAGTTTGCATCCGGCTTCTTTTAAAGCATCTAGCTGCAAATCTAAATTCTGTTCCCTCGTTGAAACACGAGCGTAGCCTATTATCTCCATTTTATTTAAATCCAAGTTTCATAAATTCAACTATTCGCGAAACTATTTTAAACTAGGGCTTTCCCCCCTGTTATTACCTCTAGTACTATTATAAATCAAAAGTACAGAAAAAGGGTCGATTAATGAAACTTTTAAATTTAAGAATATGAGTTATTCACAATTTATCATGGCTGTATTTGCCATTTATGTAGTTTACTACGCTGCAAACATCCTGTATGATGCTTTCCTAAAGCAAAGCAAAACCAATACAGGTGAAGAAGAAGAAATTATTTCAATAGGAGAGGAAGAAGAAATACCTCACAAAGTTGTAGATGAAGATTTTGAAACAGGCTCATACGAAAAAGAAGATGAAAAAAAAGAATCTGAACAGAATTATGTATCTGTAAATGAATCTATTGAAATGGAAGTTGAAACACAAGGTATTCCAATGGAACAACTTCTTGCTAAAGGGAAAAGCATGTTTTCACACGTAAATTTTAACAAATAAACAACTAATTTTTATTCAAATGAAAAAGTTTTTTTCAAAAATTGCTCAAAGAGCATTCGCTTTAGCCATTAGCATAATGGTAGTAACTAACACTTTTGCACAAGGTGCTGCGGGAATTGATGCAGCTAGTTCTGAACTTGCAACCTACATGGACCCCCTAGGAAACATGATGATGATACTAGGAGGTCTAGTAGGATTAGTTGGAGCAGTGCGAGTTTATTTAAAATGGAACTCTGGTGACCAAGATGTACAAAAGGCTGTTATGGGCTGGATGGGGTCATGTATCTTTCTGGTTGTATCAGGTGTTGTCGTAAAAGCATTCTTCGGAATCTAATATGTCGAAAGAGTATCCAAGTTACAATGTATATAAGGGGCTACAAAAGCCCCTTATTTTCAAAGGATTTAAAGGCAAGTTCATATATATCGGTGGAGCTTGTATTATTAGTGCTTTACTTTTATGTGCTATTGTTTCTACTCTGGCTTCTTTTATGTGGGGAGGTATAACTCTTGTAATAGTTATGTTTGGAGGGTTAGGAATAACATCGCAATTACAAAGAAAAGGGCTTCACAGGAAAGATAAACGAAAAGGCATATATATAGTATCACGCACTTTTATAAGAGATAGAAAAAAATAAAGCTTATGAAAAAGAAAAGTGAATTTGAAGCTCCTTATATTGGTATTGAAACAATAGACAATACTCCTATATTCTATAACCGAAGGGGCGACTATTCTGTTATCATTAAATGTGAAAATCCTATAATACAGTATTCAGCAGATATGGATGCTTACTATGATTTTCACCACTTATTTACTAATATCCTCAAAGTATTAGGAACTGGATATACAATACAAAAACAGGATATTCTATGTAAAAAATCATTTTTACCACCCCAGAATAGGAAGAACGACTATTTATCAAATCGTTATTTTGAACATTTTAAAGGACGAATATATACTGATATTTCTACTTATCTTGTTATTACAGGAGAAGTAGAAAGGTCTAAATTCTTTTCTTTTGACCCTCGAAGGTTTGATACTTTTATTAGAAACATCACAAAAGTATTAGGACTATTCGCTAACAGAGGAATAAGAGCTAAACTATTAAATGAAAATGAAATAGAAATATATATAAAAAGATTTCTATCTATCAATTTCAATCAGCAAACAGTAAGCCTAAAAAATATCAAAGCAAGAGAAGAAAATCTTATAATTGGAGAAAAAAACGTACAGTGCATTTCTCTTGTAGATATTGACGAAGTTAATTTTCCTTCTGTTATAAAACCATATAAAGAGGTCAATATTGGGCTAAGGTTTCCTGTTGACTTACTCTCTTTTTTGCATGATACACCAGGTATAGACACAATTATCTATAATCAAGTAATAAATATTCCAGACCAACGAAACGAAGCAAACAAATTAGAAGGCAAAAAGAAAAAACATAAAGGAATGCCTGACCCTGCAAATGATTTATGTGTAGAAGACATAGAACGAGTGCAGTCGGATATTGCCAGAGAAGGGCAAATGCTTGTATATGCACATTATAATATAATTCTTGCTGGTCTTGATGATATTAGTAAGGCTATCAACTATGTTGAAACATCTCTTTTTGATTGTGGCATTATTATTAATAAACAATGCTTCAACCAATTAGAATTATTCGAATGTGCACTGCCAGGAAACGCAATCAACCTAAACAGTTATGACAAATTTCTAACAACTTCCGATGCTGCAATTTGTCTTTTGTTCAAGGAAAAATTACAAGTAACAGAAAACAGCCCTTTTCTTACTTATTTTACAGACAGACAAGGATTGCCTGTTGGAATAGATATGTCCGGGAAAGAAGGTGAGAAAAAATATACAAATAACTCCAACTTCTTTGTTTTAGGTCCAAGTGGTTCTGGTAAGTCTTTCTATGTCAACTCCAAAGTAAGACAATGGGTTTTAGATAACACTGATATTGTATTGGTAGATACAGGGCATAGTTATTCAGGAATGTGCGAATACTATCATGGCAAATACATTACTTATTCTGAAAGCAAGCCTATATCTATGAATCCTTTCCGAATTACTGAAGAAGAGTATAATGTAGAAAAGAAAAACTTTCTTAAATCATTAATTTTCCTGATATGGAAAGGTGCAAATGGTGAGGTCAAAAAGCAAGAAGAAGAAATTATGGATATTACCATAGAAAAATACTATTCTTTCTACTTTCATCCCTTTAATGGTTATTCAGATGCGGAAAAAGAAGCCATACGTGAAAATTTACTACTCGAATTTCAAGTCAATGAAGAAGAATTTGAAAACGAAAGGGAAAAAGAAGAACGCAAGATACTTTCCGAAAAAATAGAGAAATTACAGCAACTAGTAGAAAAAGGAGAAGGCGGAGAAAAAACCAACGCAGAAAAAGCGATACAAAACATTCTCATCGAAAAAGGCTTTACACGCCAAGAGCTTGATAATCCTGAAACTAGATTACTTTCTATAATAGAAAGACGAATCCAGAAGAAGGAAGATATATTGAAAGAAATAAAAGTTGAAAGCTTATCTTTTAACTCTTTCTACGAATTTTCCCTACGCATTATACCTATCATTTGCAAAGAGAACAAAATTGATTTTGATATTACTAACTATAAGTTTCTATTAAAAAAATTCTATAAAGGAGGACAGTTAGAAAAAACTCTTAATGAGGATTTTGACACTTCCCTTTTTGAAGAACCCTTTATAGTTTTTGAAATTGATGCAATTAAAGATGACCCTGAATTATTTCCAATAGTAACCTTAATTATTATGGACGTTTTTATTCAAAAAATGAGATTAAAAAAGAACAGAAAGGCATTAATAATTGAAGAAGCATGGAAAGCCATAGCTAGCCCTATGATGGCTGGCTATATACTCTATTTGTATAAAACAGTTCGTAAATTTTGGGGTATGGCAATGGTTGTTACTCAAGAACTGGAGGACATAATTAGTAATCCTGTAGTCAAAAACTCTATAATCAGCAACTCCGATATTATATGCCTATTAGACCAAAGTAAATTTATAGACAAATATCAAGAAATAGCAAATCTTTTATCCCTAACGGAAGTAAATCAAAAGCAAATATTTACCATAAATCAACTTCCCAATAAAGAAAACCGTAATCGGTTTAATGAAGTATTTATAAAAAGAGGAAATTATGGAAATGTATTTGGAGTAGAGGTTTCTCTACACGAATATTTCACATTTACTACAGAACGAATTGAAAAAGATGCTGTTGGATATTATCATATCATTTATGGTAGTTTCCAAACAGGATTGGATAATTTTATAATAGACCTAAAATCTTCCAAATTAAAAAATATGGATTGGGTTTTACAAGTCAATAAGGTACTAGGGTATCACTCCGATGATGGAAGCCTAAAAGATATACTTAACATCATAGGGGAACAACCATTATATAAGTATATCCTAGATAAATACAAATGGATTACAAACCGTTAAAGATAATATCATGAAGAAAATCCTATTTATTTTAGTGGTAGCATCTACTTTAACCCAAGTTGCATATTCGCAAAAGGCAGTCTTGGATATAACCTGTATGGAAACACTTATAGCTAATCATAAGGTGCAACATACTTCTTTCTCTAAAGTGAAAGAGAATGAAGCTCAAATAAGCCTTATACAAAAACAAATCAGTGAAAAAATGGTTCAGATTGAATTTTTCCAAAGCAAATTTTATAATAGCCTAAAATCTGTAGAAGCCATCATAAAAACAGGAAAAGATATTATCTACTGCACTGATATTGCAGCAGATATTGGTAAATATCAAAAACAAATGGTTGAACTTGCTGTAGGTGACCCGGCTTTATTATTGGTGTCAGCAAAAACAGAGCTAGAATTAGTAAATCGCACTGCGGATTTGACACAATACATTTATCAGGTCGCTATTGTCGGGACAGATGTAAACCTTATGGATAATAAGCAAAGAATAGACTTGCTTAAGTATGTTATTAATGAACTAAGAAACATGAGAGGTATAGCATACGCTGTATGCCGACAGATGAAAACAGCAAAAAGAAATGGAGTATTACAAACATTAGCTCCGGGGGTATTTAAATACAAAGATAATCGTTCAAAATTAGTTGATGATTTATTACAGAATTATAAAGTAAAACCTAAAAGATAATATGAAAAGAGTGCTTTTATTTTTTTCCCTAATGTTGATTATTGGTACTTCTAATACCTATTCCCAAATGCCTGTAAAGGATAAAGGGAAATGGAGCGTGCTTAATAATATGGAATTTATGGATAGAGTACGACTACAACCAGAATGGTATCATTACTGGATATGGTATAAAAAGGTTTTGGGTATTAAAATTCCTTTGCCGGGCTTAGGGTTACACGACAAATACGGGAAGGAAGATAGACGTAATTTCCAGTTACAAGAAATTCCCATGATGTTATCAATATACTTTAACTAAAAATCGTAGAAATGATATTCTTAATGATATAAATAAAAAACTTGTCGAATATTCTTCTAATGGCGGTAATAAAGAACATGTTGAAGTTATAACTGATGAAGTTACTAGAATAAAAAAGAACATAGATATAATCCATGATTCACATATGAGTAACTCTAAAAAAAGGGAAGCCTATTTAGATTTTGATAAAGAACTAATAGAGGTTCTTTCATTAATAACAAGATTGAATAATATAAATAAAACAATAATGAGCCATGAATGAGTTAATAGATAAATTCTTATTTGAATTATTTGATGGACTAAGAGATAAAACAACTGTTCTATTCGGAGAATTTATTGCGGATGCACAAGCATTGGCAGCAATCTTTATGTTGTTATATTTTGGAGTAGAAAGCTTCAAAATGATGAGTGGAGATAAAAAATTAGAGATTATCCCGTTATTGCGTCCATTCGCACTGGGATTGGTTCTTATGTTCTGGATTCCCTTTATTAATCTAATCAGTTATCCCGGAGAGTTATTAACAGCACGAAGCAAGGCTATGTTTACGAATCAGATAGAAGAAGTAGAATTACTTTCTCGTAATAGATATGCACTCATTGATAGCGTAGCAGTAGAGTTATTACATACTTCATTAGAAGTTGAAAGAGCCGAAAATGAAGTTAAGGATAAGAAATGGTATGATTTTAGTATAGACTTCTCAGCTATTGGAGACAAGATAGCTGGATTATATGTATATGTAGTCGCTAAGGTTAAAATGATAATGTTTAATATCATTGAATTTATTGTCGTTACTTTTTGGCAAGTATGTACCTATTTTGTCTTTTTCCTACAAATCATATTCACAGGAATATTAGTTATTCTTGGTCCACTAGCTTTTGCATTCTCTGTTTTACCTGCATTTCGGGATGCTTATATACAATGGATAGCTCGTTTTGTCAGTGTTAGTTTATATTCATGTATTGCATATATAGTATTATCAATTTCTTTAGTAGTAATGCAATATGGGATAGAAAGAGAAATTGAAATTTTAGAATATGCGCTTAGAAATGAAGCTGCATTTGTCATGTATGTCGGAATGACCTCTGGAGGTGTCAATAGCTTCCTTCTTACAGCATTACTTGGAGCATTTGCCATGCTTACAATACCTTTTGTTTCTACATGGATTGTAAGTACAACTGGAGTAGGGCAAGCAGTAGGAGGCATGGTTGGAGGAGCAGCCATCGCAACCAAAGCTGTAGCAGCTCCGGCTACAGGTGGAGCCAGTGCAGCTATGTAAAAAGATTCATTAAATTTTAAATTCACATAATCATGATTATTAAAAACTTAGAAAATAAAATCAAATTAGCCGGAATTTTATCCATTGGCTGTTTTGCAACTAGTATAGTTATTTCAGGTATGGTACTAGCCTTTTGTTTCTCTTTAGTAAAAGCTGAAAGAAAAAAAATATATGTTTTGGATAATGATGTCCCTGTACTAGTAAAACAAACTGGTACAGAAGTCAACTTGGAAGTCGAATGTAAGAGCCACATAAATCTATTCCACACTTTATTTTTCACATTACCACCAGACGATGAATTTATAAAATACAACATGGAAAAAGCCATGTATCTAATTGATGATAGCGGATTAAAACAATATAATAATTTAAAAGAAAAAGGATATTTCAACACCATATTAGCGAGTTCTGCAACAGTAACAATTATGACAGATAGTATCAAGGTGGACATGAACAACCTATCTTTTGAGTACTATGGCATCCAACGTATAGAGCGAGAAACCTCTATTCTAAAAAGGCAACTTGTAACTACAGGGAAATTAAGACAAATTCCACGTACTGAAAATAATCCTCATGGACTTATTATCACAGATTGGAAAACGATACTAAACAAAGACCTAGATTATAAAGTAAAAAAGAATTTCTAATGAAACTGTTTAAACATAAAAAGAATGATAGAAAAGAAAGTATCAAGACTAAAGCCGAGCAAGCTACAGTTGTTCTTCTTACTAAAATATTTCAAAAGTTCGGAGTTAATAACGCTTGTGAACGCTTATTGGCGTGGGCTGATATACACCGTAAAGCTATGTTTGGAATTACGATTTCATTCCTTTCTTTCGTCACAATTCTATCATTAGTAATGCGTCCAGAAAGAAAGCCAATGCAAGTTTTCAACGAAGAAAAAAGCAAAGTACAAATTAACATTGATAGTACCCTACAAAAAAAACAAGTAGGAGTTCACGACTTGTTAGAAGTGATTAAAATGCAAAATGAAATTAATGAGCTAAGAAAAAATGGGAAATTAACTCCAGAAGACACTATACGAATAAAAAATTTATACAATAAATTAAATAAATAGCGTATGAAACAGATTGATATTAAAAAGCCTAAGTACATCATTCCGATACTCATCCTACCTTTTATTCTAGGGATAGGATGGCTAGTTAAGGATATGATAAACTCTGCCCCAGCAGAAGAAACTACATTAGTAGAAACGGAAGAATTAAATCTTGATATTCCTGATGCTAATTTAGAAAAAAGAGAGATAAAAAGTAAATTTGAATCACTCAAAGGAGCTTTCAATAAATCTTCTGATTATTCATCAATACAAACCATAGATAAAGAAGAAGAAGTTAGCGAAATTGAAAGTTCTGGTTCTCTTTACTCCAATGATGAAATAAGGCAAATTGACAGTTTAAATCAAGCTTCTAGAATCCGAGAAAAGGAATTGGAACAACAAATAAAAGGATTTCCTACTATAGATGAATCAAGTCAAACAGAAACTAGGAAAGCTCCTGAAAAATCCAAGATGCAAGAAGAAATGGAGCTTTTTAAAATGCAAATGGCTTATATAGATTCATTACAAAATCCACGTCCTAGAACACCTCAAAAAAAACAAGATGAAAAGCCAAAAGAAAAGGCTATAGAAGTTGTAAAAGCGAAAAATCCCGCAGAAGTATATTTTAATACTGTAGGGAAAGAACAAAAAACTTCACTAATCACAGCTATATTAGATGAAACTTTAAAAGTAACAGATGGTAGCCGAGTACGCATACGGCTTCTAGATGATATAATGATTAATGACGCTCTTTTAACTAAAGGCACTTACCTATATGGGAATGTATCTGGCTTTAAAGCTCAAAGAGTACACATTAATATTTCCTCTATAATGGTTGATGGCAGACAAATGAAAGTAGATTTATCTGTATATGATAATGACGGACAAGAAGGTTTCTTTGTTCCTTCATCAGCTTTTAGAGATTTGAGTAAAGATGTTGGAGCGCAAATAGGAAGCCAAACTATACAAATGAACAGCCAATCAGAAGGAGTAGAACAATTCGCTTTAGGTGCTTTACAAGATGCTTACCGTAGTACAACCCAAGCTCTTTCCAAAAACATCAAAAAAAACAAAGCCAAATTAAAATATAACACACAAGTTTTTTTAGTAAACAACAAAGATAAAGAACAATAATATGAGAAAGATTTTTATTGCATTATGCACAATGGTTTCTGTTATTACAGGAAATGCACAGAACACCCCTATTGGAGAAAACATCGAGCTTGCAGGTGAAAACCCAGAAGAACTAAAGGTTATATACGTCAACAAAGATGTTTCAACGCATTTTATAGCTATGGAAGATATAAAATATGTTGATATATCAGTCAATGATATTGTTGGCGATATTCCTACTGGTAACTCTCTTAGAATAAAGCCCACAAAAGAAGGAGCTAGTGGAGTTATCACCATTGTTACAGAAAGATTTTTCGTACAATATATGCTAGTATATAGTAGCGATTTAGCAAAAGCATACACTCGCTTTAATATCCCTTATGCTGATTTACGTAGCTATATGAATCCAGAAGTGAACTTAACCAAAGCACAAATGTATGATTACGCACATAGAATGTTTATTTCAAAAAATAAATTCTATGATGTTTCCAGTAAAAGTAACCTAATGAAAATTGTACTAAACAATATCTACACATTAGATAAGTATTTCTTTATTGATATTTCTATGATTAATAAAACAAAAATACGATATGATATAGACCAAATACGCTTCAAAATAGAAGATAAAAAACAAACAAAGGCTACTAATTTAAAAGTTCTTACCATAGAAATATCTGAAAAACAGATTTCAGGACGTACTATAACATTAAGAATTGATTATGCAGACATTCTTCATGCAGATGCTTTTACTGAATAAAATTTTACGATTATGAAAAGAATAGCATTTCTTGTTATCACCTTATTTTTTTCCCTAAAGTCAATGGCTGGTGATGGTGATAAGTTTTTTAATATTTCAGGAGGTTGGCAATGGAAAAATACCGTCAATGCAGTTGTAGGGCTGGAGTTTGAAGGTAAATATCACAATGCTTATGAACTATATATTGATTTAGCTACAGCATATGATAAATGCCCGGTATGTAATAAGGTATGCTCTGATAGTTTCTGGAGCTATAAAACATTCGGCATAGGTGCAGCATATAAACCTACAATCTCACGAGGCAAAAACAGTAATTTAAGATGGCGGTTTGGAGCAGATTTAGGAGCTAACAGAAAAGGGTTTCAGGCTTCCATTGATATAGGTTTAGAATATAGCTATTCATTTAGAAATGGAATGCAAGTCTTTGTAATGCAAAAAAATGATTTTGTCTTTTGGACACGTGACCATTTCCGAAATGGATTATTAGTAGGTGTCAAATTTCCAATAAATAATTAAGTATGAAAAAAATATATATAATTCTATTATCCATTATAGGGGTAATATCATCATGTACAAAACACGAAGATATTATAGACACATCATTACAGCCGGGTAGTATCTTATGTAGTGATGGAAGTATAGTGCATCCCTCACTTTTTTCACCCAATGAAAAAGAAGCCATTGGAGTTGTATTTTGGTGTAATGATGGGAATAATCCTGATATAAAAGAAACCGCTTATGCCGTTTCATTAGAAGATTTAGAAGAAAATCCTTTAATAGATACAGACGAGGATATAGCTAATGTTTCGGAAGATGAAAACAGCTTTGATGGAGCAGCTAATACTGCCGCAATAATGAACTTTGCTATAAAAGATAGTTTAGCTTATCCAGCAGCTCAAAAAGCTATAGAATACGCACCAAAAGGTGTTACAGGTTGGTTTATTGGCTCTATCGCACAAAACAAAGCAATCTCTAATAATCTTGAAAAGGTATATTCTTCTTTCTCAATCATTGGAGGAACGCACTTTGATGGTTGGTACTGGAGTTCTACAGAAGATGGAGCAGGAAAAGATACTCCTAAAGTGTTTGCACTAATTTCTTCATTAACAAAAGGAAGAGCAACCAGTACAAGCAAAAGAAATTCATTTAAAATCAGACCTATTATAGCAATAAGATAATCATGAAAAAGAAAATAATTATACTAGCAGCCTTCGTTGTTACATTTTTTACCGCATGTACTTCAACGCATATGATAACTTTCAGTAACGCTGAACTAAGCGACAAAGAAAAAGACATGATAGAAAATAATAGTAACTATTCAACCGCTTCAATAGTTGGTGGAAGTGCAAAATTAGTTAAAGAGGAAAGAGATAAAGCTATCCAAGAAAAGATAGAAGCTAGAAGAAATAAACTAAAAGCTATTGATGGCTTATCAATCTCCAGCTATAAAGATAAAAATGGAAAAGAACAGTTTAAAGCAACAGCTCAAAGTGAAATCCTATTCAAATTTGATTCATATGAATTAAATGAAGAAGCTCAAAAAATGCTTTCTGACTTATGTAATATCATTAGTGAAATACCCAATACTAAGATTAAAATAATTGGGCATACTGACAATATAGGAGAAAAACAATACAATATCATACTTTCTAAAAATAGAGCAGCAGCAGTAGGAAATTACCTTAGAACCATTGCAGACAATACAAGTGAAGCTGGACGTGCTAAAAATAGGAGAGTAGAAATATTTATCACAAATGATGAATATTAAAAAGAGAGATTTCTATTAACAAAGACCGGGAGGTAAAACTCTCGGTCTTTGTTTTATAGTCTGGAAAGAAATTGATACCGTACTTTTCGGAGTTCCGGCACTGATGGGCAAACATGGCATGATGAAATGATACCGAATTATCATTCCTGGCACACCCTGCAGAACGACCTTTTGATACCAAATACAAAAAGCTGCCGGAAGCCGGACACAAAAAATTGATACCATAAAACATTAGGGAAAAAGAACAAAGAGAAAACACTATATATAAATAATATATGAATATATAATATATGAACCTATAAACATATAATATATGATTAATATACTCCACTTCCAGAAAGAGCAACACGAAGAATCTTCTTTTCCCTAAAGTTCTTTGTGTCGTTTCTCTCTATATCTGAATACAGAAAAACGGCTGCATCATAAAAGAAACGATACCGACACCATTCAGGAACTATCGCCCATCAGCAAAAGGATTGCATCTAATTGATACCTTTTCTGCCTGCA